>JACCDW010336938.1_pt1 | contig 92686 bp, 118 predicted proteins | sample 7449781 | NCBI WGS metagenome assembly JACCDW01 (sample SAMN15323449, study PRJNA562643) | freshwater metagenome | isolation source: river surface water | place: USA:Blue River Watershed | collected 2017-08-18
AGCAACATTTCAAATGCTGTTCTTGCTAATACTGTAGTTCTGAATACAATCTATGATAACGCAAACTTGATTGCTAACTCTACAGCTTCAAATGTGGTATTCAGTAATGCGTTTATTGATTCGGCAGTTACTCTTTTGATTGAACAAGGTCAGCTTGCTAATGCTGTTCTTCAAGATCCAAATGTTACCGCAACGATCTATAACACAGCTAATCTTCAAGTTGATAATTACCTTTCTAACACAAATATCAACTCTGCTTGGACGCAAGCAAATACTGCAAGAGTACATGCCAATAATGCATTTGCTAAAGCAAACGCTGCTCTTGCTAACACAATCTCATATACACTGACTATAACCGATTTGATCATTACAGGAAACGTAACTCTATCTGGCGCAGCTTCTGTGCTTAATCTATTATAAGGAAATAAAATGGCCGCGTATGTAGAACTCTTTATGGATCAGGGTGCGACATTCAACAATGTTATCAATCTATCTGATGATTTGACAAACGCAAACATCAATATTTCTGGTTACATTGTTCGCAGTCAGATGCGTAGATCATACTACTCTACAAACGCATCTGCAAATATCATTTGCACAATAACAGATGCTATCAATGGTGAAATTACCATGAATTTACCTGCAAATACAACAGCAAACATAAAAGCTGGTCGTTATTTGTTTGATTTAGAAACAGTAAGTACTAACGGTGTAACTTCTAGAGTTCTAGAGGGAATCATAACAGTAACACCAGAAATTACAAGGTAAAACAAATGGCAGTCAAAGTCACTCTTGTATCAGATACAAAAAATAGAATATCGATAAACAACCAACAGCGAAAAACTGTTAGAACTGTCGCAGTTACTCCAGATTTAAGTTCTATTTCTACTCTTGGTTCTTTGTCTGATGTTAATGCAACAAATCCAAATGAAAATGAAACACTCGTTTATGATGAAGCAAGCGGAAAGTACATAGTAAAAACATTGCCAAGTATAAGCGGAGGAACTTTCTGAGATGGCAAATACAGTAATTCAAATTAAAAGATCGTCATCTACAGCCACACCAACAAACGGTTCTCTATCTATTGCTGAACCAGCATACTCATTTAATTCCGATAAGCTTTTCTTAGGTAATACAAACGGTACTGGTGTTGTAGAAATTGGTGGTAAGTATTGGGTAGATACAACAAGAGCTGCATTTGAACAGGCTAATGCAGCATACAATACTGCTAATACAGGTTTAACAGTTAGTGCAGCTTTCACTCAAGCTAATACGGCAAGAGATCATGCCAATGCAGCGTTTACACAAGCTAATGCTGCACCAGGTATTGCAAACTCATATGCAACAGCAGTCGGTACTGCTGGTAACGCTTACACTCAAGCTGTTGGTACTGCCGGCAACAACTACACAATTACAGTAGGTGCTGCTGCCAATGGATGGGCTAACACGATTTCATCTGAAAGAGCAGCAGCTTCAAATGGTTGGGCTAACACAGTTGGTGCGGATGCTAAAGGATATGCAAATTCTACATTTGTAAAATTAAGTGCGCCAAATCAAACAATAACTGGTAACTTGAGCGTAGTTGGTGCATTAACCATTTCTGGTAATACAACTATAGTCAATGCTGAAAATCTTCGTATATCAGATCCTCTTATCTACTTAGCTGGTAACAACTACGTTTCAGATATCGTAGACATTGGTTTTATTGGAAATTATGTGAATGCAACAGGATCAAATGTTCACACAGGTTTTTATCGTGAACATGAAGACAAGATGTACTATCTATTCCAAGGTTATGATGCTGAACCAGCAAATAATCATATAGGTGCATTCTCTAACAATATGACACTTGCTGTTCTTAATGCAGACTTAAGAACGAACAATTTATGGTTAGGTGGTGCTAATGCCATTCTTACTATTGGTGCAGCTTTTGATAAAGCAAATGCAGCAAATCTTCTTGCATTCAATACTGGTATAGGTGCTAATGCTTACGCCACAGATGTTGGTACCGCTGGTAATGCATACACTCAAGCTGTAGGAACAGCAGGTAACGCATATGCTCAAGCAGTGGGTACTGCTGGTAACAACTACACAATCACTGTTGCTGCTGCCGCTAACGGTTGGGCAAATAGCATATCAAGCACAAGATCAGCAGCATCTAATGCTTATGCTGAAACAATAGGTGCCGCAGCAAACACAAATGCAGCAAACGCATCTTATCTGTCAACAGGCACTGTTCCGTCAGCAAGACTTTCTGGTTCTTATACAGGCATCACTGGTGTTGGTACTCTAACAGCAGGAAAATGGAATGCAGATGTTATAACTGTTCCATACGGTGGCACAGGAGAAACAACATTCACTCAGAATGGCATTCTGTATGGTAATACAGCAGGTGCGCTGAAAGTAACAGGCGCAGGCACAGAAGGTCAAGTATTGCAGGCATCTTCAACTGGTGTACCACAATTTGCAATGCTTGATGGAGGAACATTCTAATCAATTGGAGTTTTTGTAATGGATCAAAATAGATATATAAATGCTTATGTTGATATTGTTATTGGGCAGTTGCATGAGATGTTATCAAGTAACTTGCAACTGAAAACACAGAATAAGCTTGCCAATGAGATAATCCAAGAAAAAGATAATCTCATTGGTGAGTTACAAAACAGAATCAATGCTGTTCAGAACAATGATAGTGATGTTCAAAAAGCAAAAGAACAAGCTAAACATTGGGAAGATTCGTATCATGCAATGTTGGCAAAAATTTCTCATATGGACACTTTGCTAAACCAAGTAAGAGATATGAAAGCTATTATATTGGAAAAAGACAAAATTATAGAAGACTTAAAAACACCAAAAAAAGTCATAAATACAAAAGCTAAAAAACCAATAGAAAAATTAGAAACAGATGACTTTTAATGCCCAACACAATAATTGCAATTAAAAAATCAGCAACTCCTTCAGCGGCACCAGCAGCATTAGCTAATGGTGAGTTGGCCCTTAACTATGCTGATGGCAAACTGTATTATAAAAATACTGCTGGTTTTATTGTAGAATTTGCACCAACAACATCAAGTAACTATTTTGGTACAGTAAATGCCAATAGCACATTGTTAGTCGCAGATACAACTAACGATGTTTTGACTATTGCACCTGGTAACAATATCAGTATTGTTGGTGATGCTGTCAACGATAGAGTTACAATTGGTCTAAAAGATGATATAACAGTTCCGGGGCTTCTTTCAATAACCGCAGCTAGTGGTGATGAAGGTGGTGAAATAAGACTTGCAAATGCAATCACAAATTCTCTTCTTGCTGGTCCTGTAAACATTGATATCTTTAGAAATCAACTAAGATTTTTTGTATCTGGCGGAGATGCAAGAGGTGCATTTATTAATCTAGCCGCTACTTCAGCAAGTGTCGGCACTGATCTTTTAGCATCATCTACTGATTCTACTGCTAGAGCAACAGCAAGTGCCGCATTTGATAAGGCTAATGCAGCTTTACCAAACGTTTCAGGTACATGGTTTAATGGTACTCTAACAGCAAGTGTAAGTCTTGCAGCAGACAAAATAATATCATCTAACAATGGCAATGGTGAAAACTTTAGAGTCGGTGATGATACTTGGATTGGCGACACAAATCTTGCCAATACTCTTCGTATCAAAGGTCAACAAAACGCATCAATTGGTTACGTTATGTTTGGTCCAAACGACGGCAAACTTTTAGGTCGAGATGGTGCAGGACCTCTTACATATGACGGAAGTACCATTTGGCACGCTGGTAATGATGGTACAGGATCCACTTTAGATGCTGATCTTCTTGATGGGCAGCATGGATCTTATTACGGTACTGCCGCTGATGTAACAGCAGCATTTGGTCAGGCTAATGCAGCTAACGTTTTAGCATTTAATACTGGTCCGGCCGCAAACGCATATGCACAAGCAGTAGGTACTGCTGGTAACAATTACACAATCACTGTTGGCGCAGCAGCTAACGGATGGGCAAATACGATTTCAGCCGCGCGTTCAACTGCATCTAACGCTTATGCTCAAGCAGTGGGTACTGCTGGTAACAATTACACAATCACTGTTGGTGCAGCAGCGAATGGTTGGGCTAACACAGTTGGCGCAGATGCTAGAGGATATGCAAACTCTACATTTGTAAGATTGACTGCATCTAGTCAAACCATAACTGGTAATCTTTCTGTTGTAGGTGCATTTAGTGTTTCTGGTAATACAACAATAGTCAATGCCGAAAATCTTCGTGTGTCAGATCCGCTTATCTTTCTAGCTGGCAATAATGATGTTTCAGATATCGTAGACATTGGCTTCATAGGCGGTTATGTAAATGCAACAGGATCTAATGTTCATACTGGTCTATATCGTGAACATGAAGACAAGATGTACTATCTGTTTCAAGGATATGACAGAGAACCAGCAAACAATCACTTAGGCGCATTGTCAAACAACATGACACTTGCTGTTCTCAATGCTGATCTGAGAACAAGTAATCTAATTCTTGGTGGTGTAAATGCTATTTCTCGTATTGCGTCAGCATTTCAAACAGCAAATGCAGCACTTCCAAATACATCTGGTGCTACATTTGCAGGCGTACTAAACGTCTCAGGAAACGTAACAAGTCAAGGACTCAATGTCACTTCTAATGTCATATCATTCGGTTCAGCCATGAGTATTCTGCCTAATGGAATGATTATGATCTATGGTGATATAAATATGTTAACATAACAGGATAAAGAAATGGCTATTCTAAAAGTCGCAAACATACATTTTGATGCAGCAGGTACAACAAGACTGCAAGCCAATGGTGCCAATGTATTAACTATTGTTACAGGTAATACCGAAGATGCTCGATTTGATGCTTCTGGTAACTTGTTGATTAGTCGCATTGATAGCACTGTAGGTCAAAGTGTCAAACTTGATGTTAATGGTGCAATCAACGCTTCTGCTGTATTGATTAATGGTGCTTCAGTTTTAAGTACATCCAATTCTTACACTCAAACTGTTGGTACTGCTGGTAATGCTTATGCTCAGGCAGTAGGTACTGCTGGTAACAATTACACAATCACTGTTGGCGCAGCAGCTAACGGATGGGCAAATACAATCTCTGCTACAAGATCCACAGCATCTAATGCTTATGCTGACACTGTAGGCACTGCTGGTAACAACTATACAATTACAGTAGGTGCAGCAGCTAACGGATGGGCAAATACAATCTCTGCTACAAGATCCACAGCATCTAATGCTTATGCTCAAGCAGTAGGTACTGCTGGTAATGCTTATGCTGTAACTGTTGGTACTGCTGGTAATGCTTATGCTGTAACTGTTGGTACAGCAGGTAATGCTTATGCTCAAGCAGTAGGTACTGCTGGTAACAATTACACGATTACAGTAGGTGCTGCTGCCAATGGTTGGGCTAATACTATATCAGCTACAAGAACTGATGCTGCCAATGGTTGGGCCAACACAATATCTGCTACAAGATCAACAGCTTCTAATACTTATGCTGAAACAATTGGTTTAGCATCAAATACTATTGCTATAGCTGCATTTGCAAAAGCTAATGCTACCACATATACATCCAATCTAGTTATTTCTGTTGCTGATAATACTAATGCTGCTTTGAGAATTACTCAGACTGGTACTGGTGAAGCATTTAGAGTTGAAGACGAAGCAAATCCAGATAGTACTCCTTTTGTTATCACAGCAACAGGTAACGTCATCATTGGTCGTGGAATAGATTCCACAGTAGGTCTTGGTGTCAAGCTTGATGTAAATGGTGCAATCAATACAGCCGCGCTTTATGTTAACGGCGCACCAATTACTGGTGGTGCAACTATTCTTGATGATGCTGTAAATGCAACTCGCTATGTGACATTTGTAGATTCCACATCAGGCACAATGACAAAAGCAAACGTAGATGCAGTTCTTTCATTCAATCCATCTACAGGTACACTTAGCTCAACAATATTCAATTCAACGTCAGATGAAACACTCAAGTATGATGTAAAACCAATTGAAAATGCTCTAGGTTACATTGATGAAATGAATGGTGTAAGCTTCAAGTGGAAGAAGAATGATCAACCATCAATTGGTGTCATCGCTCAGGACATTGAAAAAGTATTACCAGAACTTGTTGGTACAGACGGTGAAAACAAGACAGTCAACTATAATGGTATCATTGCAGTGCTGATCCAAGCAGTAAAAGAATTGAGCAAGAGAGTTGAAGAGTTAGAGAGTAAGTAAGAATGCCATTTACAAGTTGCGGCGGTTGCCTCAAAAACATATTCATTACCGAAGCTGAGATTATCGACAGATACGTTGGTAATCAGTTGTGGATGTGGGGCACGGGCGCCGCGGGACAATTGGGTAATGGTAGCGTGATAACTAGATCATCACCCGTTCAGACAGTCTCTGGTGGTACCAACTGGAAACAGGTAAGTGTAGCGTCATCACATGTATCAGCAATCAAGACTGACGGTACTCTTTGGCTATGGGGATGTGGTACGAGCGGAGCTTTAGGTACCAACTCAGCCACACACAGATCATCACCAGTCCAGACCGTATCAGGCGGCACTAACTGGAAAGAAGTTGCTGTTGCTGGTACGGCATCAGTAGATGCCAACAATCACACAATAGCAATCAAGACTGATGGCACGTTATGGATATGGGGTGAGGGCGGCGCGGGACAATTGGGCACTAACTCATTGACAGATCGATCATCACCAGTTCAAACTGTGTCAGGTGGTAACAACTGGAAAGAAGTTAGCGCAGGATTGTGTCGATCCGCAGCAATTAAAACAGATGGCACACTTTGGTTATGGGGTTTTAATTCAGGTGGACCGATTGGTGATAATTCAGTTACCTTCAGGTCTTCGCCGGTTCAAACTGTATCAGGTGGTACTAACTGGAAACAGGCAAGTGTAGCGGCATCACACACAGCAGCCATAAAAACAGATGGTACACTATGGATGTGGGGTATTGGTGATAACGGTAGGTTAGGAACAAATGATTTAATAAGTAGATCATCTCCTGTTCAGACTGTATCTGGTGGTACTAACTGGAAAAATGTTGGATTAGGTTCGAGTTTCTCGGCAGCAATCAAGACGGATGGTACCTTGTGGTTGTGGGGTAACGGAAACAATGGCGTTATGGGTAATAATTCGTCAGTAAGCCGATCATCTCCAGTTCAGACGGTATCGGGTGGCACCAACTGGAAACAAATCGGATTAAATTCTGCTGATTGTAGTACGATTTCAGCAATAAAGACCGATGGATCACTTTGGTCATGGGGCTCTAATGATGATGGTACTATAGGAAATAACACTACCAGCCCGTCTTCATATTCATCACCCGTCCAGACTGTCTCAGGTGGCACCAATTGGAAACAGGTCGGCCGAGGTGGACGAGGTGTTGCCGGCGCCATAACATTTACAGAATTATAATCGGAGAAAACAATGTACGTTATTACACATCATCACGACTATGACGAAGTTCTACTAGGTCCAATTAATTGGAATCCAAGGTTCATCGCATCAGTTCTTCAAAGTGATCTTGATTTAGATACAGCACCAACTATTCTTGCTTCAGATGAACAAAGAGTGCCTTATGACATTCTACCAAACGTGCGTGTTCGCAAAGCTGTAACTTCTTACGCTGAACTAAACGCAAAAACACAGCGTCACGAAGGTCCATTTTGGACATATGCAAATGATGAAGCAACTGCAACATTTACAGCAGTAGATAAACCACTTGATCTTGTCAAAGGTGAACTGAAGTCACTTGTTGCAGCCGAGCGTTACAGAAAAGAAAATGCTGGTATCAAAATAACAATACAGGGCACTGAGGTAACATGTGATACATCAAGAGAAAACCGTGATATTTTCTTGCAGAGATTATTAACAATGGCACCTACAGACACGGTAAACTGGAAATTTCCAGAAGCATTCATAACTATCACATACAGTGAACTTGAAAGTATCATCAGTGCTGGTGTTGTTCACATTCAAAGTTGTTTTGATTGGGAACTTGCTAAAGGTATTGAAATTGATGCTTGCACAACGTTATCACAACTAGACGCAATAGTAATAGAGTAAAATGTCAACTAATTTCAATACTTGTTTCATAGACTCAAATGGTGCAGATGTAAGTCAAGAATTCATTGAGAAATCTTATCTTCTTGATGTATATCCTAACCTAATTGATCCTATAAAAGCACCAAGTCTTTGGATGTGGGGATTTAATAAAATTGGAGTTTTAGGTAATTGTGACACTGGTGTGTTAGGTGATAATACAGTAACAAGTAAATCATCACCTGTTCAAACAGTTTCTACTGGCGTTAACTGGAAACAAGTTGATGCTGGTTACGGAGTAGCCAGCGCCATCAAGTCCGATGGTACTTTGTGGATATGGGGATGTAATAGTGCCGGCGAATTAGGTACCAACAATCTTATTCATAGATCATCACCTGTTCAGACTGTATCAGGCGGCACTAATTGGAAACAAGTTAGTGTTGGTGTTAACCATGTTGCCGCCGTTAAAACTGATGGTACTCTATGGTTGTGGGGTGATTCCGCCGAAGGTGCATTAGGTAATAGTGCATTAGGTAATCCTGATACATCATCACCGGTGCAGACTATATCAGCAGGTACTAACTGGAAACAGGTAGCCGCAGGATATCGTTTTACAGCAGCAATTAAGACTGATGGTACTCTATGGATGTGGGGATCAAACGGTATCGGTCAATTAGGTAGAAATTCTTTAACAAATACATCATCTCCTGTACAAACTGTATCAGGCGGCACTAACTGGAAAGAAGTTTCGGTAACTTGTCAGGCAACAGCAGCAATCAAGACAGATGGCACTTTATGGTTTTGGGGTTTTAACTATAGAGGCACGTTTGGAAATAATAATCAAATAGATCAATCATCACCTGTGCAGACTGTATCTGGTGGCACTAACTGGAAACAAGTTAGTGTTGGTGAAAATAATTCAGCAGCTATCAAGACAGATGGCACTTTATGGTTATCTGGTAGTGGTAGTTCTGGATCATTAGGTGATGATACTACAACTAACAGATCATCTCCAGTACAGACAGTATCAGGTGGCACTAACTGGAAACAAATATCAGTGGGCAGTACTTTTAGTGCGGCAATCAAGACTGATGGTACTTTGTGGCTTTGGGGTGATGGAACAGGAGGTAATTTAGGTACGAATACCGGCGGAACGAGAAGTTCGCCTGTTCAAACTATATCAGGTGGTAATAACTGGAAACAAGTGGCAACAGGACGCTTAGTAACAGGCGCCATTAGAGAAGAAGGAGACTGGTAATGGGTTGTCAATCAGGTTATACATTTCCTTATGATAGTAGAACAGCAGACTTTGATGATGTATTCGTTCGTAAAGAATACTTCTCTGAGGGTGGATTGTGGGTATGGGGCGAGAATGTTGAAGGAGGTCTTGGTACTAACGATATAATAGATAGATCATCACCTGTACAGACTATATCTGGTGGTACTAACTGGAAATCTGTTAGCGTAGGAACTCCCAGCGTCGGAATAACCTCAGCAGCAATTAAGACTGATGGTACTCTATGGATGTGGGGTGTTGGTTGTGGTGGAGTGTTAGGTAACAATTCTATTGCTTGTCAATCATCACCTGTACAGACAGTATCAGGTGGTACTAATTGGAAGCAGATAAGTATGGACCGCGTTGTGACTGCTATCAAAACAGACGGTACTCTATGGGTTTGGGGTAGCGGCAGTTTTGGCGCTTTAGGTACTAACGATATAATTAGTAGATCATCACCTGTACAGACTGTATCAGGTGGTACTAACTGGAAACAAGTCTCAGGTTCAGCAGCTATCAAAACCGATGGTACTCTATGGGTTTGGGGTAGCAACTCCGGCGGCGCTTTAGGCACAAATGATGCGATAAACAGATCATCACCTGTCCAAACCATATCAGGTGGTACTAATTGGAAACAAGTCTCAGGTTCAGCAGCTATCAAAACTGATGGTACTCTATGGTTATGGGGTTCTAATTTTGATGGTCAATTAGGCACTAATGATACTATAGCTAGATCATCACCTGTACAGACTGTATCAGGTGGTACTAACTGGAAACAAGTCTCAGGTTCAGCAGCAATCAAAACTGATGGTACTCTTTGGGTTTGGGGAAATAATGTTGGTGGAAAAATAGGTGATAATAGTTCAACTTTTAGATCATCTCCAGTACAAACTGTATCAGGTGGTACTAATTGGAAACAAGTCTCAGATTCAGCAGCAATTAAGACTGATGGCACTTTGTGGCTTTGGGGTCTCGGTTCGCGCGGTAGAGTAGGTGATTCAGCGCGAACGGATAGATCATCACCTGTACAGACTATATCAGGTGGAACTAACTGGAAAGAAGTTTCTACTGATAATGCCACGCTTGCAATCAGAGAAGACTGCTGGTAATCTCTACTATATAAGTTCATGAGTGAATTTAGACCTTGTGATGAATGTACAGCATGTTGCGATGGGTGGCTTATTGGCGAAGTCAATGGTCATCCATTCGGTCATGGTAAACCCTGTCAATTTCTCAACAATAAAATCTGCACTATATACAAAGACAGACCAAGCATGTGTCGCAACTATCAATGTGCTTGGACACAGCATCTTTTTCCTGAGTGGATGAAACCTAACAAGTGTGGTGTTCTCATCTCTGTAGAAACAAAAGAAGACCATCAGTTTCTCAGAGTGATTGAAATGAAGCCTGTAATAGACTATGCTGTGTATGCTGAGATTGAAAAGTTCTGTTCTGAAAACAATACTTACTATGTGAAGGTGCCATATGAAGATAGACACGCTTGATTATAAAATGCATTTTGATGATGTAGAAGCATACATCATTACTCTCAAAGGGCATTCTAAGTCAGAAGAACTCTCACTGCGCTGTCAAGATTCCTGCATCAAAGCTGAACAACCATTTCATGTATGGGATGCATTTGATGGTACTTCAGGTGAGATACACTATCCCGATCATGCAAAAGATCAAGATCACTATCGTTTCCTCAAACAGATGAATGATCGTCTTACCATCACTGAAGTCGCAACAATTCTCTCTCATTATTCCCTTTGGGCACATTGCGTCAAGATTGATATACCTATTGTCATACTTGAGCATGATGCTATAATGGTAAATAAGTATATTTGGCATGATGGATGGAATCAGATCAACTATCTCGGCAACTATAGTCAATTACAGACTGGTTGGCCTAGTTTTCCTCCACATTCAGCAGCAACAAAAAATTATAAGTTCATCTGTCGCGCACATGCGTATGCTGTTGATCCTGCTGTAGCAAGACAATTAGTCTCACATGTTATCAAGTTTGGTCTTGCAGCACCTGCTGATATGCTCATTCGTGCTGATCTATTCTCATTGGTGCAGACTGGCTTTTATGCGTTTGATGCACCAGATGAGACTACGATTACAGGGCGCAAAGATGATTGGCACGAATACGCTAGAGAGATATTTTCAACATTCGCTTAAGGATACATTATGTATAAATTTGATCACGACTGGTTCAGTTCAAACATTCCTAATCTGACAAGGCTCTTTGCTGGATTCAAAGGTGATAATCCTGCGAATATTCTAGAGATAGGAACATTTGAAGGTAGGTCTACTGTATGGTTTCTAGACAATGTGCCTGACTGCACTATCACGACTATTGATACTTGGATAGGCGGCAAAGATCATGATCCTAACAATCCAGAAATCAACTGGAAGACCGTGTATGAAAACTTTACACACAATACCAAAGGCCGAAACGTAAATGCCTTTGAAGCAACTTCATTTAATGCGCTTTCTCTTATGATCAAAGAAGGTAAAGATAAGTTTGACTTCGTATATGTTGATGGATCTCATACAGCACTAGATGTCAATCTTGATCTAATTCTATCATTCAAGCTTCTTAAAACTGGCGGTCTAATTTACTGTGATGATTATCTTTGGGGCTTTAATGAGTTTCCTATCTATGACTGCCCAAAACTCGGCATAGATAGCTTTGTGAATGTCTATGCAGATAAGTTGACTCCACTTCAAGGTTTTACAAACAACGCTGCAATCTATATGAAGGTAAAAGAATGAAAGTTAATCTAGGTAGTGGTATCAAGAGATTTCCTGGCTTTGTAAATCTTGATAGTGACCCATTGTGTAAACCAGATTACATCTGTGATATGAATAAAGAACCTTTGCCGTTTCAAGATAACTCAGTTGAGTATATGCTTGCACATCATGTCTTTGAACATATTGGTGATGGGTTCTTCAATCTGCTTAAAGAAATCTACCGTGTCTGCCAGCACGAAGCAGTCATTGATGTACATGTTCCACATCCAAGACACGATTACTTTTTAGGTGATCTTTCACATGTAAGAATGATCACACTAGAAAACATGCGGCCACTTTCTAAGAAGTTTTGCGATACTCAAAGCTATATCAATTCATCATGGAGCGGTTTTGCAAATGTTCTTGATGTTGATTTTGAAATCTTTGAACATGAGTATTTGCTAGACGAAACATTCAAACAAGTTATTGCAGGCATTGAAGATGAAAATCAAGTGAACTGGATGGCAAGAGCGATGAATAATGCAATCACAGAAATACATTTTAAGATGATGGTAATAAAGAATGCTTGAACAGTTGGTTTTATCTCTTGAGCAGATGGGTGAGAAATCTGCGGCTGTAACAGTTCTTGACGCGCTGGCTAGAAATTCAACCATGTTTCAGCAGTATGATGATGTAGCTAAATGCTACTTCAAGATCAAAGAGTATGAAAAAGCATTAAAGTATGCTGAGTTAGCTCTTTCGTCTGCACCAACGCAAGGACTATATGCAGCCAAGTATAATGTGATCAACGTAGCCAATCATGCAAACTATCCTGAACGAGCAATGACGCTGATCAAACAGCTTGAGATAATCAATCCAAATGATCTAGATGTAAAGCTTGAGAAAGCTTTTTCATTTTTTCTACTGAACCAGAAAGATAAAGCTGAAGCTATTCTGAGGGCAGAACTAGATAACCCAAAACATGACGAGAAGACTAAGACTAAGATACGTTTCAATCTTGGCACATATGAATTATTGAGAGATGAATTTCAGTCTGGTCTACGCAAGTTTCTTTTTGAAGGTCGCAAGTTGGAATATTGGAAAAAACCTTCTTTACCTTTCAAGTTTTGGGAAGGCGAAAATATTGAAGGCAAGACGCTGGTGATCCGCGCTGAAGCTGGTATTGGTGATGAGTTCATCAACGTTCGCTTCATGAAGCATCTGAGAGAACGTAACATAAACCCGATCTGGTTCTCTGAACGCAAAGATATTGCCGAAGTCTTCAACAGAAACGATTTCAAAACCGTCACTAATGTTCATGATATCAAAGACAAAAATGTATACTGGACTCATTCGATGGACTTACCAGTCTATCTGAACCTTGAGTATAAAGACCTTTGGAATGAACCGTATATCAAGAGTAACGAACAACATATATCACAATTCAATCTAAATGGTGATATGCCAAAAGTTGGTCTTCGATGGCAGGGTAATCCAGGTTACGATCAAGACCTACACCGTTCAATACCTTTGAAAGAGATGTATGACACTCTAAGTCATTTGAATATTCGTATGTGCAGTGTGCAACGAGATGATGGTGTTGAAGAATTATGCAATCTACCTATCATCGATATGTCATCATACATGAAGACATGGGAAGACACTCTCAACATCATCGACCAACTTGATGTTCTTATCACTAGCTGCACTTCAGTAGCACATGCCGCGGCAGCAATGGGTAAGAGAACAATCGTGATCACTCCTATCTCAGCTTACTATACGTGGTGTCATAGTATGAAGCAATCACCTTGGTATGGTGATCACGTAACGATATTGAGACAACAAAAACCCCGTGTATGGGATGAGCCTTTAGCAGAACTCAAGGAGATAATGAATGCAGAGTTTGGTAATCGATAACTTCTTACCGTATCCAAATGTTGTAAGAGAGTGGGCACTAACAAAGACGTTTTATAACAGCACACAGTTCTCTCAGAGAATAGGTTCTAGCACAACATGGCCTGGCAAAAGAACGGATCATGTTGTAGACCTTGACGCTGCATATGCTGATGACATTTTAACTAAAATCAGTAATATAGCACGAAAGACTTTCTTTGATGCACCTTTATCAGTCAGAAGCTACTTTCAACTATGTTCTCAATCAGACGGTGACTCTTGGATCCATCAAGATAATGATGTAGATATTGCAGCACTACTCTATCTTAGCCCTGATGCGCCGATCAATTCTGGTACAACACTATATAAATGTCTAGATCAGGCTGCATGGCAAAATCTAACCATTGGTGAGATGATGAAGATCAATCGTCAAGAACGTGAAGACTTATATGAAAAGCTATTCGTGCCAGTTGATGTAATAGGCAATCTATATAACAGAATGGTCATGTATCGCGGTGATATCTTTCACAAGTCAAACGACTACTTTGGTAGCTCAAAGTTTGACAGCAGACTGACACAGGTATTCTTTTTGAAATTTGAGAGATAATATTATGCACACAACATTTATGATTGACGGCGGTGCTGGTCGTCTTGTTACTGCCATTCCTGCACTTGAGAAGTTTGCTATCAATAATCCAAATGACGACTTTCGTGTGCTGACAGCAGCATGGGAAGAAATCTATTGGAATCATCCTCTATTACAGAATAGAACTTTCAACGTCAATCAAAAAGGTATCTTTGATCTACATATCAAAAATCGTCGTATGGTTGTACCAGAACCATATCACATGCACGGATACTATAATCAAAAACTACATTTAATTGAAGCATTTGATGAAACTATCAACAATACAACAGACCATTCTGATCTAGACAAAGCTAATCTCTATGTGTCAAAGAAAGAAACGACACAAGCACAATTCATTCTTAATGAGATCAAGAAGCAAAAGAAGAAAAATAGAGTAATCGTCTTTCAACCTTATGGTTCTGGCATGAAGATTGAGAACAATGTGCCGATTGATACGACCAATCGTAGTCTTGATGTGGATTTTGCTCTCAAGATGATCCATGAAATGTCTAAAGACAACTTGGTCATCTTCTTTGGATCTAAAGAGCTTTATCATCCAGGTGATAACTACTCAGTCAACTTCTTTAATAACAATGCTGATATCCGTCTTTACATGACAATGATAAGTCTATGTGATTATTTTGTTGGAGTAGATTCTCTTGGGCAGCATATTGCTAGAGCTATGAATAAACCAGGTATGGTAATTATGGGTTCAACGTTTGAAGAGAACGTGTCATACAAAGATCATTTCACTATCTACAGAAACAATTTTACACCGGTCTATGTGCCTATCCGAATTGCAAATCAAGATATTACGTTTGCAGAAAATCTAAATGATGGTACAATGCAGTTTAACGATGAAGACTTAAAGAACATATTGGAAAAGATCAATGAAAAGAAACTTCAAAGTAAATAAGAGCGTCCTCAATTTCATTCACGCGCGAGACTATTTCCCACCGCAAGATGCTGAGAACTATCGTTATGCAGTGAGAAATCTAAAGTTTGAACCGATGCAGTATGGTAAAGAGATTAAGCAGTTCAATCTTATTTTACCTGAAACAGATATGCTGCTTGGTGCTATGCTTGGTGAAAACTTTGCGAAGGTTGACGAAGATAGATCAGGTACGTTCAGATATCCTTTTGATAACATTATCCATTTTGAAGAGTTTGATACCATTCACGAATGGAGACTTGCTGTTGCACTTGAAGATACTATCTTCAGAACATACACACACACGACAGGTATCAAGTCAGCACTTGATTGTAAGAACGAAGAATGGAAAACGTTTGATTATCTTAATCCAGAACAATGGAATATAGAAACTCAGATCAATCTCAGAGAGAACGATGCGGTATTCTACAGACCATGGGTATTTCACTCATTTGAAGAGAAGCTTATTCACTGCTATACTATCATGGTTGAAGAATGATACCTAAAATTATTCATGCCTCATGGAAATCAAAAGATATACTCAACGATAACACAGAGCTTATCAATAGAGGTCTAAAGTCTCTTGTTGAGTTGAATCCCGATTGGGAATTACAGTTATCAGACAATGATGATGTTGAACGATATCTATCTGAAAATTTAGATGTTTTTGATTTTGCTTTGCTGAAACCAAGACATATTGTTGAGAAGCTAGATGTATGGCGACTGATCAAACTATACAACGAAGGTGGACTATATACTGATATCGACAGGTTCTATAATCTACCTCTATCTGACATTTTGGCACCTGGTATCAAGCTTGTATTGCCTACATGTCTTGATCATGATTTCACTCACGATTTCATGTTGAGTGAACCAAACAATCCAATTTATGCAACAGCACTTAAACTGAACTTAGAACGCCGTAAAGAAGGTCATGATAATATCTACTACCTCGGCGCACAAACTTATATGCACGCCGTTACAAAATGTTTGGTCAATGAAATGATTAATACTAATCCAGGTGAGAAGATCATGAATGCGTTACGAGAAGTAATGGTTCAGAGTAAGTTCATTGTGACGCGCAAAGAAGAACCACCGATTCGTAATATACTATTCATTTGCGATAAAACACCACTAGAAGAACATGAAAGAATGAAAAGAGAATTTTATTCAAAGTATAAGATGAAGCACTGGTCTGGACAATGGTAGAGATCAAACTGCCAAGAATACTGCAACCGTTCTACTGTCACGACCTAGTGAGACTAGGCAAAGACAATGACGGCGGATATTTGGTCAATTTAGAAGATGTGAAGAAGTCAAATGCTCTTGTCAGTTTCGGTATTGGTACTGACATATCTTTTGAGAAAGACTTTCAGACGCATAACAACTGTGACGTTAGAGCTTTTGATGGCACCATTGATCAATTTGATACCTCATTCTTCAAAGGTAACAAAATCTTTATGAAGAAGAACATATCACTAGAAGATAGTGAAGAGACTGCATCTTTACCAACTATACTGAACACCATTGTAGGCAAAGCGTTTCTCAAGTGTGATATCGATGGTTTTGAGTATCAAATATTTGATCAACTCATAGAGAATAGTCATAGATTTTCTGGTATTGTAATAGAAATTCATGATATAGCTGTGTTAGCAAACTTTGACTTGCTAGCCGATTTCATTGCAAAGTTGGACTTACAGTTAATACATTTGCACATGAATAACTATTCTTACTATGATCATAACGGTGTGATAACTCCAAACGTGATAGAGTTGACATTTACTTCATCGTTCAATACTGTATTGAAAAGAGATTTGTCTTTGCCACACCGTTTAGATATGCCTTGTAATCCAGATGGCAAAGATTTCTTAGTGAGTTTTTAACCAATCTTCAACAGTCATCATCTTCTCTGAGAACGGCTTGGCCGCTTCAGTGTAATACTGATAGCTTGATTTCATATGTTCTGGCATATCAACAAACTTAATAGGCACATCGTACTTGTCAGCTACTAACTGAGCTACTTTTAGAAAGCTAATTGGCTTTGCTGTACCTACTTCATTTAAGTTCCAAGAATAGTCTTCTCCTGCCCATAGCAGGGCTTTCAATACATCACGAATAGATACAAAGTCTCGGATCATATTTTCTGAATCTTTGAAGACAGTAATCATACCTTCATTCTTGGCCTGTTGCTGAAACTTCCATACAGGGCTGGTTGTCATATTAGTCTTCTTCTCGTTGTTACCATAGACATTGAACAGTCTCAGTATACAGAAATGTTCAAAATCTTTTCTGTTATTTTGCATCCACATTTCAGTCATCAGCTTCGTAGTCGCATAGTAGTTTAGCGGATTTATCTTGCGCTCACTATCTTTCATCGTGTTTCCATAGATAGAAGCTGATGATGTAAAGACTACAGGCACTTTGTATCTGATAGCCTGTTCAAACAGTCTTATGCTGAAGGTAACATTATGATCTAACAATGCTTGCAAGTTCTTCTCTAGAGTATTAGAGATGGCACCAAGATGATAGATCAATTTTAGCTTTGAAAAGTCAACTGTTTCAAAGACATCATTCAGCTTGTGATTTTCCGTATCAAACTCAAGCACTTCTTTATTTTGATTGAGCAAGTTGCCGACAAGATTGCGCCCAATAAAACCTTCTGATCCCGTCACTAAAATCATCTGTATATCCTATAGTTGTCTTCAACCGAGTCTGCGGTTGAAATTTCAAGAATGATTGAATTGTCTTCTAATGCTTCAAGTTGATGAGGCATCAACGGATCAATAGGAAATATTCTGTGAAGAGGTCTATCGTTCACAGTACCTGGTGTTAGTATGCGCTCTTTTGCTTCAGCAACGTCGGTATGAATGTACCTCACAAGAAAGCAACCTTTGATTACTGTCCAAGTTTCGTGCTTGTCCTTGTGAAAGTGCATGGATGTCTTATTACCTGCCTTATCAAAGACAAGATACTTCGCACAATACTTATCATTACTAACGAAGATATCTTCGTAACCCCACGACTTATCAACTCTTCCGTACAATCTCATTTATCACTCCCGTGGTTGAATAGTTCTCTACAGTAGGTATGATTATCACTTTAGCAAGGTCATTACCTACAACATTTTCTATTTTATAATCACCACCCTTGGTGATGATGTCTGGTCTGATCCTCTTTATCAGTTCGTAAGGCGTCTCTTCATCAAAGATGATCACTTCATCTGCAATGTCTAGAGTTTCAAGCATAGTCTTGCGTTGATGCTGCTTTAGAATTGGTCGGTCAAAACCCTTGATCTTCTGCACTGATGCATCCGAATTGATACCAACGATTAGTCTGCGACCAAGCTTCTTTGACTCTTTGAGTATATGAATGTGACCCGGATGCAGTATATCAAAGCAACCATTGGTAAATACAGTGTTTGGTTTCACACATACAGTTTCAATGTCTTCAGGTGTCAGTATGTATGTACCCATATGTCCGACTGAGATGCCAGCTAGAATGTTTGCGCGACTTGCTGCTCTCTCTACAGGCATACTCTGAACAAAGTGTGCAAGTGCTGCCATGAATACATCACCAGCACCAGTTACATCAAGAACTGTACGCTCATCACCTTTTTCATATCGGCAAAAATTTCTTTCATGATCATATAATGCATAGCCGTTAGCACCGAGTGTAACAATCAGATATTTGAAATCATACTCATAACACAGCATTTCAGCACATTCTCTGAACTCGTTCAATGAGTATTTTCTACCGATAGCAGTCTCATACTCAGACTTGTTTGCTTTGATCAACCAAGAATGTCTATAGTGAGTAAAGTCTTTCTTTGGATCTATTAGTGTCTTGATGCCAGCTAGATTGAGTTTCCATATAACAGACTGAGCGTCATGTAGAACACCCTTGTTATAGTCTGAGAGTACAGCATACTTGTAATGAGAAAGATCAAAATTAAGATCAGGTTCAAACGGAATATACTCTTCATCATCTATGCGACAGATAATGTGCCCATTTGCAATGATGCGAGTTTTAGTCGTTCCCTGATCTTGATTGTATATGAACAGGGGATTTTCACCAAAAGCTTGCAGATTTTTTACCACATTGAAAGCACCGCCTAGACGAACTTCTTCATGGGTAGGTATTATCACAGGAACAGGTGCTTCTGGTGAGAGCCTTGTACTGGTTCCAAAGATGTACTTGTCTTTTATGTAATCGCCGATAACTATCATGATCTAATTCCTGAATTCTTATAAATATATGTATATTACTGCAATCATCAAGGAAAATAAAGCAAAATGGCTATTCCTACCACAAGAGAACAGCACAAAGATTGGTGTCTAAGACAATTGGGTCATCCTGTTATCAACATAAACGTTGATGATGATCAGGTTGATGACTGTGTAGATTCGGCTTTACAATATTTTCAAGACTTTCATTTCGACGGTGTAGAACGCTGGTACACAAAGCATCAGGTCACACAAGAAAATATCGACAATGGATATATTCCTATTACCGAGAACATCATTGGTGTCACTCGAATATTTCCTGTATCTACAACAAACGCCAATGTTAACATGTTTGATCTTCGCTATCAACTAAGACTTCATGAACTCTATGATTTTACCTCAGTGTCTTATGTCAACTATGTACTGACAATGCAGCATATCAGAACACTGGATATGCTCTTCTCAGGTGAACAACCAATTCGCTTCAATAGACACACAGACAAGCTGTATCTTGATTGGAACTGGGGCATGGCTACAGTCGGTGAATACCTGATTGTTGAAGGATTCATCATAGTTGATCCAAACTCATACGCTGATGTCTGGAATGATCGTATGTTAAAGAGATTGACAACAGCACACATCAAGAGAATTTGGGGTAACAACATGAAGAAGTTTGCTGGTATGCAGTTGCCTGGTGGTGTGACAATGAACGGTCAACAAATCTACAATGAAGCGGATGCTGAAGTTAAAGAAATAGAACAGTTGATTCGAGATACCTACGAAGAACCACCAAATTTCATAATGGGATAAGTCATGGCAACGTCCGTATACTTTAATAATTTTTCACCGTCTGACATCAATGAAAATTTTCTTCTTGAAGACTTGATAGTCGAATCAATTCAGATTATGGGTCATGATGTCAAATATCTACCAAGAGAAGTCTATGATGCCGCCGATGATGTTCTTGGTGAAAGCGTAAATTCAAAGTTCAGCAGAGCGTATACTATAGAAATGTATCTGGCTAACGTAGAAGGTTACGAAGGTGATGGTGACTTCTTCTCTAAGTTTGGTCTTGAAATTCGAGACACATCAAACTTTGTTGTATCAAGAAGATCATTTGAAAGATATATTCCTTCAAACACAGCAATCAGACCAAGAGAAGGTGATCTGCTATACGTTCCTCTTCTAAACAAGATATTTGAAATCAAGTTCGTAGAAGAAGAATTGATGTTCTTCTCACTTGGTAAAAGAAAACCATATATGTATGAATTGCGTTGTGAAACATTCCGTTACAGCAATGAAAACTTTGATACTGGTGTTGCAGAAGTTGATGATATTGAACACTCAGTATCTTATTCTGTTGAGATGCTTCTAGGCACAGGTTCAGGTAACTTCTTGCAAGATGAAATCGTATATCAGGGTGCAAATCTTGAATATGCTTCAGCAACAGCAGAAGTAAAGAACTGGAATCCTGGAACAAAAGCATTACAAATTATCAATGTGGCAGGTAATCTCCGTGCTGCTGTTAACGTCATTGGTGTAAGTTCAAATACGAGATACAATGTCATATCGTTTGATGATATGTCTGATCTCATTGACTATGATGATTCGGATAATCGTGTCATACAAAACGAAGCTAATACATTCATCGATCTATCAGAGATCAATCCATTTGGGATGCCATAAAAATGTTGTCGAACGCCTACTTTTATCATCAGTTAACACGTAAGTATGTAATATTGTTCGGTAATATGTTCAACAATATTACTATAAAACGTATAAACAAGACTTCAGAAGTTGAAATTGAACGTTTCAAAGTGCCTGTTGTCTACGCACCAAAAGAAAAATATTACTCAAGACTAAGAGCAGATCCAGATTTGGAAAGACCAGTACAGGTTGTTCTACCTAGAATGTCATTTGAATTGACTGGGTTTTCATACGATGCTTCTAGAAAACAAAATTCACTACTAAAAAATCCTGTTGCAAACACATCTTCACGTAGTGCATCTCAGTACATGGGTGTACCGTATGATTTGAATTTTGATCTACAGATATACGCAAGAAATGTTGATGATGGTACACACATTGTAGAACAGATCATACCATATTTTAATCCTGACTACACAGTGACAATCGATTCTGTACCTACAATGGGATTCCTTAAAGACATTCCTATTATACTCAACTCAGTATCGAATGTCATTGAGCATGAAGGAAACTTTGATGCTGTAAGATATGTATCATGGACTCTCGCTTTCACAATGAAAGCATATTACTACGGTCCAGTCTCTACAGGCAAGATCATTCGTCGTGTGTTTGCCAATATCTACAACGATGAGTCCCTCAAAGCCGGTAATATCATCAAGGTCAATACAACAGAACCATTAGCAAACGGTACATTTAAACCTGATGATGTTGTATATCAAGGTGCTACCTATCAGACTGCTACAGCATACGGATATGTTCTAAGTTGGCATGATGAAACAAACAGACTTGTTATTGGTGGTTCTCAAGGACAGTTTAAAGTAAACAATACCATCAGAGCAGTATCAACAAATGCTGTCTGCAACATATCAAGTTTTGATGCAACACCAATAAAGCTTGCTCAGATACAGATTGATCCAAATCCAATCAATGCTCAACCAGACGAAGATTTTGGATTTACTACAACAATAACAGAATGGCCAGAAACTGAATGAGTGAAAAATCAAATGATATAATCTCAAGTTCTCTTGGTATCGGCAATGAAGTCGAAATCATAGAACCTAAGAGAGAAGTGATAATCAATACGCCACATGAATTCAATGATGCTGATGCTGACTACAACCTATCAAGACGCACATTTCGATCTCTCATAGAGAAAGGTAATGCTGCAATGGAAAACTTGACTGATTTAGCCAAAGAATCCGAATCTCCTAGAGCATATGAAGTATTAGCGACGACCATGAAGACTATCGCAGATATTACCAAAGATTTGTATGATCTACAGAAGAAGAACAAAGAATTACATGGTATAAAGAAAGAAGATAAGACAAATGTTACAGTAGAAAAAGCAGTATTCGTAGGAACTACTGCTGATCTACTTAAACAAGTAAAAGAGAAAAAGAATGAAAACACTTAAGCAGTTTTTAATGGAATCAGTGAGTGCTTCACTTTCTCAGTGGAAAAACAAAGAACCTGCAAAGTATGCAGAGCATCTTCAGAAGTTCTTTGGTAAACCAGACGAACTGACATCAAACAGAGCGGTGTGGTATGATGTTGATGGGTTTAAGAGAATTGAAGTTCTAGATGAATATATCCTACACTCTTCTCCTGCACCACACTATGACTATGTTTACTCTTATGTCGATTTAAAAGTTCCTCATGAGCTATCAAATATACTAGCAGATAGCAGTGAAAGCATTCTGCTTGATCATCTAAAAGGTGAAGTTGGTGCAAGATGTGCTAGTCTTAGTGCCAATGCTGTTACAATTCAGTATGTGTTAGATGTGGTTGAAGGTAACGTTAAACCAAGCAAAGAAGAATATGAGAAGCGCATAAAGTCAATGAAAGCCATGTTCAAGCGCGGTGAAAGATACGAATTAGATTGGTGGCCAGATATGACTGGTGATACTGATCCAAAAAATCCATATTACAAGTGAGACAAAAATGAAGAGATTCAAACAATTCTTAGAAGAAGCATATGGTAAAGGTTATGTTTCACCACTAGCAAAGATCGAAAAAGCACTTGGTAAAAAGTTAACTGATTCAGATGAGTTCCGTAAAAAAATGAAAGAACTTAGTGATCGTTACGAAGAGATCAAGAAGAACGATAGAAAAGACTAATAGATGTTTAATAATGGTTACAAAGGTAATCCTAACTTACCAAAGGAAGATTACCAACATGCTTTTACACAGATTGAGCGTGATGAATTCATCAAGTGCATGGAAGATCCTGTCTACTTTGCCATAACATACATGCGTATTATCAACGTTGATCATGGTCTTATGCCATTCCGCATGTGGGACTTTCAGAAAGAAATGCTCACAACATTTCATGAGAACCGATTTTCTATCTGTAAGTTGCCTAGACAGGTAGGTAAGACTACAACATCTGTTGCATTTCTGCTACACTACATTCTATTCAATGAAAACGTCAATATAGCTATTCTTGCTAACAAGTCTTCAACTGCTCGTGAAATCATGGGCAGACTTCAGCTTGCCTTTGAATATCTTCCTCGCTTTCTACAACAAGGCGTCAAAGAATGGAACAAAGGTTCTATTGAGTTGGCTAATGGTTCACGCGCAATTGCTGATTCGACATCTGGCTCATCTGTTCGTGGTAGATCATTCAATGTTATCTTCTTAGACGAGTTTGCATTCGTTCCAAACAATATTGCTGAAGCATTCTTCATGTCTACGTATCCTACCATTTCATCTGGTAACACAACAAAAGTTATCATTGTTTCCACACCAAACGGTTTGAACTTGTTCTATCGTATGTGGGTAGAAGCAACTGAGAAGAGAAGTGATTACATACCTATTGAAATTCACTGGAGTATGGTGCCAGGTCGTGACCAAGCATGGAAAGAACTGACAATTCGTAATACTTCAGCCGATCAGTTCAGACAAGAATTTGAGTGTGAATTCATCGGTTCTACAAATACACTCATTCATCCTAGCAAGCTGAGAACTCTTGCTTTCAAAAATCCTATTCGTAAAGAAGGGTTTTTGGACATCTATGAAGAGCCTATCAAAGATCATACATATACTATGACTGTGGATGTTGCTGAAGGTTTGAACTTGGATAACTCAACATTCTCAATCATAGACGTTACTGAGATACCGTACCGACAGGTTGCCAAATATCGAAACAACAAGATATCGCCTATGCTTTATCCTGCCATCATTGTAAATCATGCACGATACTACAATGAAGCATTTGTGTTGGTAGAGATCAATAGCATAGGACTTCAAGTTTCTGAAATTCTACACCATGAAATCGCATATGAAAATCTTATCAAGATTGAAGTCAAAGGCAAACAAGGTCAGCAGCAAACACCTGGTTTCAAAAAGAGAATTGCCTATGGTATCAGAACTTCACAACAGACAAAGAATATCGGTTGTGCCAATCTAAAAACTTTAATAGAGAGTGATAAGCTCATCATTCATGATGCTGAGACGATCATGGAATTGACTACATTTTCAGCGGACAAGAAGACATTCAAAGCAGAAGAGGGAAACAACGACGATCTTGCCATGACTTTAGTGCATTTTGGCTGGTTGACTGCTCAGAGATACTTTAAGGAAAACATCAAGAACGATATCCGTCGAACTCTGCAAGAAGAACAATTGCAGTTGATGGATTCAGACTTGACTCCTTTGCCGATTATAGATGATGGACTTGATAGATATACTCCTAAAATGGAAGTGGATGAAAGAGGTACAGTATGGTTTGAAGACATCGACAAGAGATATCCTTGGAACGATTTGAACTGGTCAGACAGACTATAAATCTTCATTTTTCTAAATAATAACAAGAATAATAATCCACTTTTAAAGGAGAGATAATATGGCATTTCAACTGTCACCAGGTGTAAATGTATCTGAGTTTGACCTTACTACTATTGTGCCTTCAGTAGGCACCACACAAGGTGCTATTGCGGCGCAGTTTGCATGGGGTCCTTCAAATACAATTATGACAATCGCAGACGAAAATGAGCTAGTAGAAACTTATGGCAAGCCAACAGGCGATGCTAATGTGATAGCAAGCTGGTTTTCTGCGGCAAACTTCTTGGCATATGGTCGTGATCTTAAAGTCGTTCGTGCTGCTAATACAACATCTGATAAGAACGCAACATCAGGTAATACTGGTGTTTTTATTGCAAATCAAGAAGACTATAACAACAACTTTAATTATCCTTTCGTAGGAGATACTGCTAACAACGGTACCATTGCTGCACGTTATGCTGGTGATTTAGGAAATGGTTTGAGAGTTGCAATTTTTGCTAACGGTGCAAACTCAAATGCATGGTCAGCATGGGGAAGCAATACGATCAACTACGCAAATCAGTTTGATGGTAAACCTTCTAACTCAATATATGCTAGTGCAAGAAGCGGTTCATTTGATGAAATGCACATTATTGTCATAGATGAAAAAGGCAACTTTGCTGCACCAAATACAATTCTTGAAAAGTACTCATATGTATCAAAAGCTATTGACGCTAAGAACGATGATGGTTCATCTAATTACTATGTAAATGTCATCAATGACAAGTCAAAATACATCTATATTATCAATCACCCATCAGGTCATGGAAATTGGGGTAATGTAGCAAGTAATAATACATTTACCTCAAATGATACCTATTCATTACTTCTTAGAAATGGTATAACAGCTAACATTACAGATGCACAGTTAATCAATGCATATGATCGCTTTAAGAATGGTGAAGAAGTTGATATTTCTTTGATCATGGCTGGCGCATCTTCTGCAAATGTTCACCTGCACCTTATCAATAATATCGTTGAAACACGTAAAGACTGTGTGGCATTCTTATCTCCACAATCAAATAACGTAATCAACAAGTATGGTAATGAAGCAACAAATGCTGTCAACTACAGAAATCTTTTACCTTCAACATCATATGCTGTTATTGACTCAGGTTGGAAGTATCAGTTCGACAAGTACAACAATGTATATCGTTGGGTGCCTCTGCACGGTGACATCGCTGGTCTATGTGTAAAAACAGATAATGAGCGTGATCCTTGGTATTCACCAGCTGGATTCCATCGTGGTCAGGTAAAGAATGTAGTAAAGCTTGCATGGAATCCAGGTAAGACAGATCGTGACACTCTATACAAGAGCGGTATCAATCCTGTTGTATCATTCCCAGGCGAAGGTACAATTCTATATGGCGATAAGACAATGCTTACTCGTCCATCAGCATTTGACCGTATCAACGTTCGTCGCTTGTTCATCGTACTAGAAAAAGCAATTGCAAGAGCAGCCAAGTACAGCTTGTTTGAATTCAACGATGAGTTCACACGCTCACAGTTTGTTGGTCTTGTTGAACCTTATCTACGTGACGTTCAAGGTCGTCGTGGTATCTATGCATACCGTGTAGTTTGCGATACTACAAATAACACTCCTGAAGTTATCGACAGAAACGAGTTTGTCGGTGACATTTACATTAAACCAGCTAGAAGCATCAACTTCATTCAGCTTAACTTTATTGCTGTTAGAACTGGTGTTGCCTTCGAAGAAATCGTCGGTAGATTCTAATATGCTGAAAATGAACATAAATAGACAAAAGGAGTAAATAAATGGCTTTTAATGTTTCAGACTTTAGATCACAGATGTCACGCGACGGTGCCCGTCCGAATCTGTTTCAGTGTGAAATTCCTTATTTCAATGAGTTCTCAGAAACAGGTCCAGGTAGTGATGCCGCTGCTAAGTTCACATTCATGTGTCGTGCTGCACAGCTACCAGGATCAACAGTAAATCAGATTCCCGTCAACTATTTTGGTCGTGAATTGAAGTTTGCTGGTAACAGAACATTCACAGAATGGACAGTAACGATTATCAATGATGAAGATTTTAGAATACGTAACACTTTTGAAAGATGGATGAGTGCTTTGAACTCTCACGTTGGAAACATTCGTGAAGCAACAAGATTATCACCTGCATCATATCAAAAAGATGCTACAATTACACAGTATTCAAAACTTGGATATAGTGAAGCTGGTATCAAGAGATATAAGTTCATAGGTATGTTCCCAATCGATTTGAGTCCAATCGAAATGGATTGGGGCGCAAATGATACAATTGAAGAATTTGCCGTAACATTTGCTTATCAGTGGTGGGAATCTGTCGGTACAACTGATAGTGACTCTGGAGACAGAGCAGCTCTACCGCCAGCAGTCGGCATCAATTAATATATTATAACAAAGGCGGGGAGAGATCCCCGCCGCTTTCTCGGAGTGAACTATGGCCGTAAGCTTTTTCGGTTTTGAAATAAGCCGTAAGAAAAATCAACAAGAAGACGAACGCAACAAATCGTTTGCTATTCCAACAACCGACGATGGTGCTGTAACCATTCAGTCGGGTGCTTACTATGGCACATATGTTGATTTAGATGGCGTTGTTCGTAATGAAATCGAACTTATCACAAGATACCGTGAAATGTCTATGCAGCCAGAACTTGAAACTGCCATAGATGAAATCGTTAATGAAGCTATTGTTAATGACGATGAAGAACGTGGTGTTGAACTTATCACAGACGAAATCAAAGAATCCAGTGCTATCAAGAAAAAGATCAGAGATGAGTTTGATCAAATTTTGAAGCTGCTTGATTTTGGTAACATGGGTCATGATATTTTCCGTAGATGGTACATTGACGGTAGAATATTCTATCATATTGTCATTGATGACAAGTCGCCTCAGAAGGGCATTCAAGAAATCAGATACATTGACCCTCGTAGAATTCGCAAAATTCGTGAAGTACAGAAGACAAAAGATCCAAACAGTGGAATGGAAGTTATCAAGCAGATCAAAGAGTATTACCTCTATAACGAAAGAGGTATGATCGGCGCCCACTCACAGCTTGGTACAAAAATCACAATAGATGCTATTGTAAACGTCAATTCAGGTCTTATGGATTCAAAGAGAGCTATGGTTCTCTCTTATCTACACAAGGCTATTAAGCCACTCAATCAGCTTCGCATGGTCGAAGACGCAACAGTTATCTACAGACTTTCTCGCGCACCCGAGCGCAGAGTATTCTACATTGACGTTGGTAACATGCCAACAGTCAAAGCTGAACAATACTTGCGTGATGTTATGGTAAAGTATCGTAACAAGCTAGTATATGATTCCAGCACAGGTGAAATCAAAGACGACCGTAAACATCTCTCAATGCTTGAAGACTTCTGGTTGCCACGTAGAGAGGGTGGTAAAGGTACAGAAATTACGACACTTCCTGGTGGTATGAACCTTGGTGAATTGGAAGACGTTAAGTACTTTGAAAAGAAACTTTATAAAGCTCTTGGTGTTCCTATCTCACGACTTGAACAGCAACAGGGATTTTCACTAGGTCGCACAACAGAAATTACTAGAGATGAATTGAAATTTACCAAATTTGTCAATCGTCTTCGTAACAAGTTCGCAACTCTATTTGACGATCTTCTCAGAGTTCAATGCATTCTTAAGAAGATTTGTACCGAAGATGAGTGGAAAGAATTTAAAGAAGAACTATGGTATGACTTCAAGAAAGATAATAACTTTACAGAACTGAAAGAAGCAGAGCTTCTTCAAAATCGTGTTCAAACACTACAGCTTATTGATCCATATGTAGGACGTTACTACTCTATGGAATGGGTTCGCAGAAACATCCTTCAGATGGATGATGAAGAAATCGAAGAGATGCAAGAGCAAATCAATCAAGAAGCATCTCAAAATATGCCAACAGATGAGTTTGGTAATCCTGTACCTGGCGCTGGTGGAGTGCCAGCAAATGTTCCACCACCTACACCTGCTGAAAGTCTAAAAGCAGCAAGTGCTGGTGTTGCCCCAGAACAACAAACAGGTATGGGTAAAAATCAAACAAATCCATTGGCACAACCCAGTAAGAAACGTTTTGTGAATGATACGATGGAGCCTGCGAATGCTCAAGTATGATGAGTTCTTAAAGGAATCTTTAGCATCACAGATACTAGATCAACCTAAGTCGAAAGCGATGTCTCAAGCTCAGAAAATGGGTTTGACATATGTTGGATTTGGTAGATTTGCTGACAATCAAGGATCAATAGCATATCTTCTTGATGGTGATAATCTTGTTCCTTTTACTAATCAGCAAGACATGTATGCAAATTACAATAAAGCTTCAACAAGCGGTAAAAACGAAAAGACTGACGAACTAAAAAAACAAGCTGATCAGTATACAAACACAGTCTACAAAAGAACTCAAAATGACCAAAAAATTCTCAGTGATGAGAGCAATATGGTCATGCAAGTTGATCAAGCTCTAAAAGAGTTTTATAACGATTCGATGTTTGATTCGATGGAAATTAATACTCTTATCGATTTTGTTTCTTCTGACTTTGAAGTTGTTAACACATATCTATATCAAGGTTTTGATCCTGGTACAGATGAAGAGTTAGCAGGATTTGTTACTCAGATGGTAGATGAAATTGATATTCTGTTTGAAGACAGTCAAGCACCTTTCAACTACTCAGTCTATACTTGTTTGAGTGGTAGATATAACCCATCTCAAATAGAAATGAATAGTGAATATGTCTTCAGAGGATATGTTTCAACATCTCTTGATTACAATGTATGCATCGAATCTGCAACAGAAGAAGCACAGATGTCTTCTGTTACTTTATTGCAGATCGATATAGGGCAAGGTCAAAAGTCAATCTATACAGAAGCCTTCACACAATCTGGTGAAATGGAAACTATGTTACCAAGAGGATCAAAGATTGTAGTTGTATCAGGCCCTCACTCATTGCCTAGCGATGTACTTTTAGGGTCAGGATCACAATTGTCTATTACAATGTTTTACTGTCAACTGGTAGAAGAAATATAAATATTTCAAAGACTATTTCGGAGAAGAAAATGAATAACATCAAACAAGCATTATCAAATATCATTGAAGGTAATCTTGATGAAATGCGCCAAAATTTCACAAGTGCCTTGATGGAAAAAGCAGTTCAAAAGCTTGAAGAAAGAAAGATTGGCATTGCTGAATCTTACTTTGCACAGCTAGATGAACAACAGTTATCAGCAGTACAAGCATCACAGATGAGTCAGGGCATTGGTGCAATGCAGAAGAGACCATTTGGTCGTCCTGGTTTTAACATGGGTGGTCGTACAGCAGAAACAGGTACAGTATCAGGTAATGTACCTGGTGTTGGTCCTGCTAGAGTAACAGCAAGCACTGTAAATGAACCAAAAACAGGATATGGTCAGTCTACTGTATCTACAACTAGAATTGGTTCTGGTGCTCCTATTGGTACAGCAAAGATCGATAGTCAAGGTGCTAGAATGACTCAGATCGGTGCAAGAAGAGTTGATGAAGATAAAGATATGGAAGATGATGATAAGAATGAACGTGAAATGAGCGGCCCAGCAGTTATGCCGAAGAAGAAGATGATCGCTCGTAAAATGAAGAAGGTCTAATACATTATGAAAAATCTCAAGCAAATCAGAGAATCCTACGATTTTATTACTGATAAGTCACATAGAGATCAACGCAATCTTGATGCGTTGGTTGAAGCTGGTTTGTTTGAAGAAAGAAAACTTCCCGTACTTAAAAAGATCCTTGAAAGTTCTGCTGACAAGATGAGTGGTTCTGAAAAAAGATTTATTGTTAATCTTTTGGAATCACTCATTGTTCAGTTCTCAAATGATCAATTGTCGGAAGCAAAGAAAGACTATCTTTCAAAGTATGATCCAAGAGGACCAAAGAACTGGCCTTCTGATAGTGATCTACCACCTGTTCTTATATTGAAGCGTAAAGCAATCCGTGTGTATCCTGACAATACAAAAGTTGCTTTATACTATGCTCAGTCAATTGACAGATATGTTTCTGTTCCTTACGGTGGTGATCATATCATGGCAGTAAATGAAGCAATAGATGATGAAGATAAGAAAAGAGCTGTAAATAACAAAAAGAAAAAAGAATCAAACATTGGCAGCAAGAAAAATTTGACTGCCGATGATCTACCAGAGATCAGAAGATATTTGATGCAGAAAGCATTTACTTCTACTAATCCAGTAAGAGACGCGATTATGAATTTAGGTATCTATGCAGGTATGAGATCAAGATTGAAAAAAGCTGCCGTTGCAAAACAACCAAAAATAGAACCAAAATTTTCTGATATACCTAAAAAGTCAACACCAAAGAAAACAACTGCTCCAGCAAGTTTTTCACCAACGGCTGATGCTGCAAGTGGCGTATGGAAACAGAGAAGACTTGAAGAGAGTTTTAAAAATCGTTTAGAAGTTCTAAGAGAACAGGCAGCATTGAAGTATGATTTTTCTGATAACCAAAAAAGAAACATCAATACAAATAATATTACAAGAAACTCGGCAACTATTCTTCAATTCCCACAAAGCAAAAACGTATTCAAGAAGAAACCTAGTGTTCGTAAAGAACTGAAGAATCTTCAGCAAAAAGTAGACAGAACAAAAAGAGTTTCGCCTGTAGATGCTAAACAAAAACCAGCTAGATCAGACAGTAGAAGAGAACAATATAAAAAAGCAGCGCAAGAAAGAATAGCTCGTAAAAATGCTGAAGTGAAACCTGATAAAGTAAAAGGCAAATCAGGTATACCTTCTATCTTGAAAAAAGTTGGACCTGAAGTAGGAAAACTTTTCAAGTTTGGTATCAGCAGAAATCCATTAATCGGTGCTATCTCTGATGCTACACCTGCAAATGCTCCAGAAGTTCAATGGTTGAAAGACAAAGAAACAACGAAGAGAATTACAGCAAGAGAACCTGGTGGCAATCAAGATTTAGCAAAGCAAATAAAGAAGCGCGATGCTGCTGCCGCGGCAACTATGTTTAAAGATGCGGGAGTCAGAAGACCAACAACATCTTTCTTGAATGCACCAGATAAACCAGTGCCTCAGATATCTACGACAAAAGAACCAGTTGTTTCTACACAAGTTGGTCCATTGTCAAGACAGTTGAGCGCACAGCAATCTGCCCAAGCACAAGCACAAGCTCCTGTAGAAGTTCCTGCACAGCAGTTGTCTCAAAAACAAAAAGAACAAAAAGAAAAAGAAGACAATAAGAGACGAGAAGACAAGAAACAAAGAGAAGGTGATAAGAGAAGATCATCTGGACCTAAAGATCGTAAACCAGGTAGATCAAGAGGTGGTAGATTCCGTCTTCCTGATATCTCACTTCCTTCTTCACAACCTGGTGCAAAAGAACCCGGTCCTAATTATGCATTTGGTCTGAAACCGTCTGTCTCTACACCACAAGCAGTATCTAATCGTGCTGCTGTAGATAAGTGGACAGATATCATTAATCGTAAAGCTAATCAGGCAATGCTTAGAGAAAATACTCCAAGAAATGAAGATGATGAAGAAGTTGGTACAGCAACAACTACACAAGACAATAAACCGATATACAACTTTAGAAGAAGACCTAGAGTCGGTGTAAATAAAGCAACTTCTTCTGATGCTGCTGTTCAAAGATGGATGGAAAGAATTGGTCGTCAAGCTAATCAAGCAATGCTTAGACAACAAGATCAACAAGAATCCGTTTATCACACTATTGAGAATATGGTAGAAAACAATATAACAGAGAAAGAAATTGTGATTGGTGAGCAGGCAATTACAATAAATAACACTGTAGCAAAAAAGATTGTTTCATTACATGAGTCTATGAACAAGAAGAACAAGAAAAAGATGGAAGAGATGCTAAACGAAAGTGCAACATCTTTCAACAAAGTTTTAACATTTGCGGTAAGGCACTAAGAGATGGCAAACATAATAAGAGAACAAAGACTAATTGATTCCAATAAAAGAGCTTTGATCAAGTACATCATTCTATCAGATGGTACACAAGAAGCAAATACTCGATTAGTTGATGCATCTAACCTTGCGTTTGCTCTGAATGCCAATGGATACATCATGTCTTCTAATACACATGCAAAGTCAAACTACAGAACTACTATAAAGAAGATCAAAGCATATAGCAGAAATAGTGGTTCTATTCGTTTGAAATGGGAAGGCGATGCAAATTCAGAAATCATTGTATTTGGATCAACATCTGTTGATTTTAACTTTGAAAATGATGGTGCAGTAATCACTAATCCAGAAGCAAATGCTACAGGTGATATTTTAGTTAGCACAGCTAACATTGCATTTGGTGATGCTATCACAATTTTCCTTGATCTAAAGAAAGACAGTCGTGATTACGATGCAGGTCAAACTGCCGATCCATATGCATTCAATAGAGTATCATAACATGAGTGGTATCATCTCTAACATCAAGAATAGAAACTATGATACTGCAAACGAAATTCTCTCAGAGAATATCACACTTATCATGGAAAAGAAACTGTTTGAGATGAAGAAATCTGTAGCAGCAAAGATGTCTGAACAGATGGGAATAATTGGTCCATCTCGTGCTGAGAAGCTTCGTTCTGATGTTCTTGAAGAAGATGAGATTGAAGAAGCTGTAGATCCAAAAGAAGATAGTTTGTCTGTTGAAAGAGGAACACCAAAACAAAAACCTGGTAGCACTCATTACAAGACAACACCAAGCAATGAAACAATTGTACCTAAGAACAACTTGAAAGAAGAAGAATCTGGCGAAGAAAGTTCTATGGCTCGTTCAGAACTAAATGCCATAACAAAAGATGCCAAAAGCATTATGTCAAAAGTTAAAGGCAACAAAGAACTTGAAGCTTGGACACAATCAAAAATTACAAAAGCTGCCGACTACTTAAACTCTGTTGCTGATTATATGGACGGTGAAGAAAAACTAGATGAAGCAAGAGTAAAGATCGTAAAAGCACGTATTCGTGGTGGTAAAATTCAACGCCGCAAGAAAGTATCTAATGTTGAAGGATATAAAGTATCAGGTGGACAGTTGCAAAGAATGTCACCTGCTGAAAGACGAAATAGAAAATTAGGTCAACGCCGTGGTAAAATCAAGCGTAGATCAAAGATGACAAGAACTCTCATGAAGAGACAAAAATCACTACGTAAAAGAGCATCACTGGGACTGTAACAGATGAAACTAATCAAAGAAGAAGTGCTGAATGTTCAGTACATAACAGAAGAAGTAAACGGTAAAAAAGAAGCTTTTATTCAAGGCATCTTTATGCAAGCTGAAAAGCAGAACCGTAATGGTCGTGTATATCCACGCCATGTATTAACAAAAGAAGTTGATAGATATAATCAAAACTATGTAATGAAGAATAGAGCTTTTGGTGAACTAGGTCATCCTGACTCACCAACAATCAACTTGGATCGTGTATCACACATGATCACAAGTCTTATGCCAGATGGTAACAACTTTATCGGGAAGGCAAAAATCTTAGATACTCCTAATGGAAAAATTGTGAAGAGTTTGCTTGATGGTGGAGCAAGTCTAGGTGTCTCAACAAGAGGCGTAGGGTCTCTTAAGCCATCCAACGGCTTTCAACTCGTTCAAGACGATTTTCATCTTGCCACAGCGGCAGATATCGTCGCAGATCCTTCTGCACCAGATGCTTTTGTACAAGGCATCATGGAAGGAGCTGAATGGATTTTAACTAATCAAGGATGGAAGGCAGTTCATCAAGAACGCGCTCAAAAACTACTTCGTGAAGCGTCTAGACATGACATTGAAGATGTAGCATTGAAAGTGTTCAAGAATTATCTTTCAAAACTTTAAGAATTATAAATATATTAAAACAAGGAGTAATCTAATATGGGTAAGTCACTTACTGAAACAGCAAAGGCAATTCTTATGAATGAGAATACTGCTCTTGCTGCAACTTTAAGACCAGGTTCAGCATATTCTGATCCAGCACAGTCTTTAGGTTCTGCACAGCTTGTTGCAGATGCACCTAAGTCTGCTGGTGAAGGATCAAACGTTGGTGCTGCTGCTTCTGGCGCTGTCAAGAAAGATAAGAGTCAACCAACTTCAGGTGCAAGACCAGCAGAACCAATGGGTTCAATTGCTGAAGAGCTTGATGAAGATGGTGATACACTAGAAGAAGGCAAGGCAGAAGATCGTGCTGAAGCTGAGAAAGCAATGGCAGGAAAGAAAGATGTAAAGAAGTTACCACCAGGTAAAGCAAAGGGTTCTTCAGGAACATTCAAGAGCAAGGGTGGCGTAAGCTACGTTGGTCGTAAGGCAGTTTCAATTGGTCGTATGAAGAAGCTTGAAGAAGAAGAATTGGAAGAAATGAAGGGTGGCGGTGAAATTAGTGCCGTATCTCAAGCTCTTGGACCAGAAATGGCAAGAAAAGAAAGAGCCATGCAAGCTAAAGCTGGTAGAGTTGCTTTAAAAGAAGATGACGAAATTGAAATCTCAGAAGAGCTAGAATCATTCATTGATGCTCTTGTTGCTGAAGGTTATGATGAAGATCAGATCGCAGAAGCAATTGAAGAAAACTTTGAACTTGTATCAGAAGAAGTTGAAGATGAAATTTCTGAAGAACTTGAAGGCTACGAAATCGACATGCAAGAAGCAATGGATGCATTGTTTGCTGGCGAAGAGCTTTCAGAAGAATTCAAGCAAAAAGCTGCAACAATCTTTGAAGCTGCTGTCAAGGTAAAGCTTGCTGAAGAACTTGCAGTTCTTGAAGAAGCATACGCTGCCGCTCTTGCTGAAGAAGTTCAGTCACTTGAAGAAGGTCTAACAGCAAATGTTGATGACTATCTCAACTATGTTGTTGAACAGTGGACATCTGACAACGAAATTGCTATTGAAGCAGGTCTTCGTACAGAACTAACAGAAGACTTCATCTCAGGTCTTCGTAACTTATTTACTGAACATTACATTGATATTCCAGAAGATAAGATTAATGTTCTTGAAGAAATGGGCAATCAAGTTGAAGAATTGACTGATAAGCTCAATGAAGAAATTGAACGTAATGTTGCTCTAAGCAAGATGCTTAATGAGTCAAAGACAAACGAAATTCTAGTCGATGTGTGTGAAGGTCTAACAGTTACACAGGCTGACAAGCTTAAGACATTGGCTGAAGGCATTGAATATTCTAGTGTGAATGAATATGCACAGAAGTTGAATATTCTAAAAGAAAACTATTTCTCTTCATCTGTAAAGTCAGACAGAGTTCTTGATTCTGTTGAATCTGTATCAGATGGTAGAAACATGATTAATGAAGAACTATCAGGTCCTATGGCAAAGTACGTACAGACACTTGGTAGAACTCTTCCAAAGTAATAGAAAATTATAAATATAATAAAAGAAAGATTAAAGGAGATAACAACAATGTATCTTTCAGAAAACTTAGAAGCAAAGTGGTCACCAGTTCTTGACCACGAAGGTGCCGGTAAGATTAAGGATCCTTATCGTCGTGCCGTAACTGCCATGATCTTGGAAAACCAGGAACGCGCAATGGCAGAAGAATCTCGTGTTCTTAACGAATCAGCTCCAACAAACTACGGTGGTGGTCTTGGTAATGCTGCTGGCGGTAACTCTGCTATCGCTGCATACGATCCAATTCTTATCAGCTTGGTTCGTCGTGCCCTTCCTAACTTGATTGCTTATGATATCGCTGGCGTTCAGCCAATGACAGGTCCAACAGGACTTATCTTTGCTATGCGTTCACGTTATACAAATCAGTCAGGCGCTGAAACATTCTTCAATGAAGTTGACAACGCATTCTCTGCACGTAACTCTCTTGGCGCTAACGGTTCTCCAAATGGCATGGTTGGTAACAACCCTGTTTCAAATACAGCAAATACCGGTGCTTACACAACAGCTAACGGTATGTCAACAACTCAGGCAGAAAGTCTTGGTGACAGCGGTACAAACGCTTTCGCTGAAATGGCATTCAGCATTGAAAAGGTAACAGTCACAGCACGTTCACGCGCTCTAAAGGCTGAATACACAATGGAACTTGCACAGGATCTTAAGGCTGTTCACGGTCTTGATGCTGAAACAGAACTTGCAAACATTCTTTCAACAGAAATTCTTGCTGAAATCAATCGTGAAGTTGTAAGAACTGTTTACACATCTGCTGTTGTAGGTGCCCAGTACGGTGTAACAACAGCTGGTACATTCGATCTTGATACTGACTCAAACGGCCGTTGGTCTGTTGAAAAGTTCAAGGGTCTTGTGTTCCAGATCGAACGTGAATGTAACGCTATCGCAAAGGCAACAAGACGTGGTAAGGGTAATATCCTTCTAGTGTCTTCTGACGTTGCTTCTGCTCTTGCTATGGCTGGCGTTCTTGACTACACACCTGCTCTAAACGTTAACCTACAGGTTGATGATACAGGCAACACATTCGCTGGTACAATGCACGGCCGTGTAAGAGTTTACATTGATCCTTACTATGGTGGATCTTCAAACGGTGACGAACTTGCTTGCGTTGGTTATAAGGGTACTTCTCCTTATGACGCTGGTCTATTCTACTGTCCATACGTTCCTCTACAGATGGTTCGTGCTATTGGTCAGGATACATTCCAGCCAAAGATCGGCTTCAAGACACGTTACGGCATGGTAGCAAATCCATTTGCACGTGGTTACGACTACGCTTCACCTGGTCTTGGTGTCATCGCTGATCGTACTAACCAGTACTACAGACTATTCAGAGTTCGCAATCTTACCTAATAAGAAGCAAGAACAAAGAGTACAAACTGGGCAGCAGCAATGCTGCCCTTTTTTTATATAAATAGTACAGAGGTAACAAGCAATGGCAAAAGATAACATAATAATGAGAACGCCAGAAAACACAAGTTTTCTGCAACCAACAAAGTATACGTTCATCATACCTAACTTGTCTTTTGCAAGATACTTCTGTCAGACTGTTACTATGCCAAGCGTATCCGTCTCTGCTATAACTCAATTGAATCCATTCTCAGACATATATCGTCATGGATTGAAACTAGACTATGATCAGCTAACAATGTCATTTCTTGTTGATGAAGACTTGAGAGTATGGGAAGAAACATATAACTGGCTTCGAAGCGTTGCTATACCTACCAAGTTTGAAGAGTATGCTAAACACTACAATCCAGACAATCCTTTATACTATGATGGTATTCTCACTATCAATACCAATGCTAATATACCAAATGTTCGTTTCAAGTTTCGTAACTGCCATCCAGTATCTCTAAGTGGTGTTACTTTTAGTACATCTGAAACGGCAGATAATGTCATCACATCTGAACTAGGCATTCGATACGATTACTTTGAAATCGAAAGAATATGATTGACATAGACTGAGTTCTGTCTTAGAATTTGGTTTATTTAATTGGAGTTATATTATGAAGCCCCCAGTGAACATTGACGACCTCATGGAAATGTGGACAAAAGATAGTCCGTTAGACATTACCGAACCAAACAGAGAATTAGAACGTATTCCATCTTTACACTCTAAGTATCTACGTATCATGACGCATCACAACCTTGTGGTAAAGAAACTCATGTCAGAATATCAAAGCCGTAGAAGAGTGAAGTGGGAATACTACAATGGTGATCTGAATAATCCAGAAGACCTTGCTACACACAATCTACCGCCAATGACTAAGAAAGTGCTTCGCGCAGATATCAATATCTACTTGGACTCAGATAAAGAACTCAACGCTATTCTTCTCAAGAAAGTGCTAAACGAAGAAGTTGTTGAGTTCTGCAAAGCTGTATTGAAAGAGCTAAATAACAGAACGTTCCAAGTGCGTTCTATAATTGATTGGGAAAAATTTGTAGGTGGACAATAAAATTATTATTCATAACAAGGACGAAGCTTTCGTTCATGTTGAATGTACAGAAGGAATATCTTACGAACTGAGAGAACATTTCACTTTCATGGTTCCAGGATATCAATTCACTCCACAATATAGAGCAAAGTTGTGGGACGGCAAGATCAGACTGTTTGATACCAGACAGAGACAAGTATATCGTGGACTTGTTCCTGAGATTGCAAAGTTTTGTGAAGAACGTGGTTATGATTGGAACTATGAAAATGAAGATTACGATGAAGAGTTTTCATTAGCAGAAGCGAAAGAGTTTGTAGAACAATTAAGGCCGAAACATGCTCCAAGAGATTACCAGTTGGATGCATTCGTTCACGCAATTCGTACAAGGAGAGCTTTACTACTTAGCCCCACTGCAAGTGGTAAGTCTCTTATTATCTATCTTCTGGCTCGTTTTTTGGAACATAAAGGACTGAAACGAGGTTTGATTATCGTACCAACTGTTTCTCTCGTAGAACAGTTGACAAGCGACTTCAAAGACTACAGTGAGACGAATGGCTGGAACGTCAGCGACAACATACATAAAATCTATCAGGGTCAAGAAAAGTCTAGCGACAAGTTTTTGACGATTTCAACTTGGCAATCTATCTATCAGATGCCGAAGAAGTACTTTGCTGACTTTGATTTTGTGATCGGTGATGAAGCGCATCTGTTCAAAGCTAAATCTCTTATAGATATTATGACAGGACTAACAAATGCAAAATACAGAATTGGTACCACTGGTACCCTTGATGGAACAAAGACACATAAGCTTGTACTTGAAGGGTTATTTGGAACCGTTCGCAAAGTCATCACAACGAAAGAACTTATGGATGCAAAGCACTTGGCTGAGTTCCAAATCAAGTGTCTTCTTCTTAGACATAATGAGTCAATCTGTCAAGCATCAAAGAACTTTACATACCAACAAGAGATTGAGTACCTTGTCCTTAACGATGCCAGAAATCGGTTCATCTCTAATCTTGCCGTCTCACTTGAAGGAAACACGCTCGTTCTCTTCCAGTACGTTGACAAACACGGTCGTATTCTACACAAACTCATTTCAGACAGAGTGGGAGTGGACAGAAAGGTATTTTTCGTAAGTGGAGAAACAGATGTGGATATACGCGAAGGGATTCGTAAGATCGTTGAATCGGAAACGCAGGCTATTATTGTTGCTAGTTTTGGCACTTTTAGTACTGGCATCAATATTAGAAATTTGCACAACATTATATTTGCTAGTCCATCTAAGTCACGCATAAGAAACTTGCAATCTATTGGTCGAGGTCTACGTAAGAGCGACACAAAAGATGCAGCAACTCTGTTTGATATCGCAGATGATATGAGACACAAGAAACATGAGAACTATACATTAAAGCATTTTGCTGAAAGGATCAAATTATATGGCGAAGAAAAGTTCAAGTTCAAAGTCTACAAAATCGAACTCAAATGATGTACTTTTTCTTCGTTTGAAAACAGGTGAAGACATCATATCGGAAGTAAATGAGACTGAGTTTGGTTATGTCTTACAGAATCCTTGCAAGATCATGTACCTGTCTTCAGGTAAACCTGGATATCTGTCAATCTCATTAATGCAATGGGTATTCTCTCGCATATGCGATCAACAAAAATTCGAGATTCAAAAATCAGAAGTGCTTTTCATCTCAGCACCTAGTAAGATGTTATCCAGTCACTATGACGATTCCATCATACACTTTTCAAGCAAAGAAGACAAACAAAAGCTTGAATTTGATAGTATCATAACAGATGATGATTTTGGTTATGAAGATGATGGGAATGCAATGGACATGTTGAAAGAATTCTTAGAGCAACTAAACAAGACTGATAAGGGGAAATTACACTGATGTCTAACAAGAACTCATATCTTGAACTTGCTGATAGTAATGATTTTGGTTTTACATTCTCTCATGAAGATGAACTCATTGAGAATAATCAAAACTATTCTTCTCTTCAAGCTGAAGTAGATGATCTTAAGAAGAGGTTGACTGCTTTGAATAAAATCTTCTTACCTCTGTTAGAGAACTTAGCTAAAGATCCAGATAAGCCCATGATCAAGTGGCCTAACAGAAAAGAGATGATTGATAAGCAGATTCAGAAGTTGAAGACATTAACTAAAGTATAATTAAAGTTATTCATATCATGGATGGCATAGCCATTATGAGTGCATGTCAAGAGGTTGTCAATAAGAAAGTGATCATGATGAAAAAGAATAGTGAGAGTGTAGTGTATGTTGATATGGATGGTGTCTTGGCAGACCTGTTCAATCACGTAGCTGTGATACATGATGTAGAACACTACAATGAAATGACAGAAGAAGATTGGGAATCGTTCTTTAAGAGTACAGATGCGTATCATCTCTTCAAAGATTTACCTGCGTTTCCTAATGCAAACAAGCTATTGGAAATGGTTAAGTCTATGGCAGGTGGATATAAGATATTGTCTAGTCCACTGAACTATGATTTGAACGGCAGCATTAAAGGAAAGAAAGAGTGGCTTTCAAAGTTCATATCTGTTCCTGCTGACGAGATTATCTTTGAAAGAGAGAAGCACAAGTATGCTGTGACTAATGGTACACCGAACATTCTGATTGATGACTTCCGAAAGAACATCACATCATGGAACAATGCAGGTGGAATTGGTATAAAGTATCAAGCAGATGAGAATAGCTTAGAAGAATTGAAAGTCAGTCTAGAGAGAGTATTAGAATGAGAAATGAAAAGAAGCCACACTATGTTGATAACAAGAAGTTCTACGAAGAAATTCTAAAGCATAGGGAAAGAGTGAAGATTGCAAAAGAAAATGGTCTTGAAGAACCGCGTCTTCCTAATTACATAGGCGAGTGCATTTACAAGATTTCAAACAAACTTTCCAATAAACCATGTTTCATCAACTACTCTTTTAGAGAAGAAATGGTATCTGATGGCATTGAGAACTGTATTCTTTACTTCAATGACTACAATCCTGAACTTGGAAAAAATCCATTCGCATACTTCACACAGGTGATATACTACGCTTTCTTGAGACGCATCAATAAGGAAGAAAAGAACAGATACATCATCTATAAGAACTTCCAGGAAACAATCATCAACAATGGACATGCAGCGTTGTTGACTGATAGTGATAACAATCATTTGCTTTCAGCTCCTATATACGATAATATTAACGAGTTTATGGAAAGATATGAAAGAAAAGAAGAAATCAAGAAAGAGAAAAGAAAGACTGCAAAAGAAGGCCTAACAAAGTTTTACGAGGAAGAAGATGAACAACGAAGTACCGTTTCAAATTGAGCATTTGATCAACAGTCTTCTCAATAAGAATGAGAGCGTCTATATCAGACAGAACTATCGCCAGAGACTGGAAACAATCAAAGAGACAATTGAGAAGTCTGTAAAAAAGTTTGACAATGAACTCTACATGTCCAATACTAGGAAAAAGAGAGCGTGAAAAGATCAAAGAATACCTATTGCCCAGGGTGCAAAAGATATTTGAACGAGATAAGGAAAGATGGATGCGGCTCACAACGTTGCCCAGAATTAACACAAGGACCATCTAAGGATGACTAAAGTTCTGATCATTACTGATACTCACTGGGGAGTTAGAAACGATTCTCCAGTTTTTCTTGATTACTTTAAGAGGTGCGTAGATGAATTTCTCATTCCATTTATCAAGGCGAATGGCATTAAGCATATCATTCATCTTGGCGATCTCGTTGACCGTAGGAAGTATATTAACGTTCTTACACATTCTAGGCTGAGAACAGACTTTCTTGAACCGTTGAATGAACTATGTGAAGTACACATCATTGCAGGTAATCACGATGAGTATTTCAAGGACACATATAAGGTCAATGCTCTTGAAGAGTTTGTAGGTAAGAGATATGAAAACATACACATCTATTCGACAGCAACTCATTTGACGATTGACTCATGTTCTTTTCTTTTACTTCCTTGGATCAACAGTGCAAACGAGAAAGAATCACTTGATGCTATTGAGTTAACCACTGCCAGTATTTGCTGCGCTCATTTAGAATTGAATGGATTTGAAATGCAGAAGGGAATGATATCAGAGCATGGATACAATCACAAAATTTTTAACCGTTTTCATAGTGTCTTTACTGGTCATTACCATCATCGTAGCTTTCGGGACAATATTCACTATCTGGGTGCTTTTTCTGAGCATATTTGGTCTGACTATAACGATCCTCGCGGCTTCACAATCCTTGATACAGACACACTGGAAAAAGATTTTGTTCGTAATCCTTTTCGTATTTTCCATATGGTGGTTTACGATGATTTAAAGAATCCTGATATCGCAGAGATAATCAATGCTATAGATTACAGCAAGTATAAAGATTGCTATGTGAAGATTGTAGTTGTGAGCAAGACAAATCCATATGCATTTGATATGCTAGTTGATAAACTATATAAAGAACAAGTTGCCGACATTACGATTGTTGAAGATGTCAGCAACTTCATAGATACAAAAGAAGATGAGAAGATTGATGAAGCTCAAGATACACTCACTATTCTTGATGGTTATATTTCTGGATTGACATTACCTGTTGAAGCAGATAAGATGAAACATTATATGCGTGAAATCTATTCAGAAGCACTTTCGTTGGAGACTATAGAATGAAGTATAATATTGGTGATAAGTTCTGGCGTGTGAATAAGATATTCAACCGTCTTACAGGTAAGCAGAATAAGTTGACGATGCTTGATGCTGATGGTAACGAATGGTATCGCTATGATAGGGATACCGTCGAATTTGATCTCAGGCAGGTTGAAGTTGTAGGTACATTCAATGCTATTATCGAAGGACACAATATGTGGAATGAAGATGAATATTGTGACCGATACTGTATGAAGATCGGTGATCATCTTGATGAAGTATGGGAAGATGAACTTGATGGTGAACATCGTGGTCACTATGTTGCATACTTTCAAACAAAAGAAAATGCTGAAGAATACATTAAGGAACAGAGTGAGTATCACAACGGGCTATGATAACATTTGAAGTGATTCGATGGAAAAATTTTTTGTCTACAGGTAACATGTGGACAGAGATTTATCTCAATATACATAAGACAAACTTGATAGTAGGCGCGAACGGGCATGGCAAATCAACCATTCTCGACGCGCTTACTTTTGGCTTATTTGGTAAGCCATTTCGCAAGATCAACAAGCCTTTGTTGGTTAATAGCGTAAACGGTAAAGATTGTCTTGTTGAGATAGCATTCAAGGCTTACGGTAAAGACTATAAGATCGTGCGTGGTATCAAACCGAATATCTTTGAGATTTGGGTTGATGGTTTTTTACTTAATCAGGACTCAGCATCCAGAGACTATCAAGAATACCTAGAGAAGTTCATTCTCAAGATGAACATGAAATCTTTCTGTCAGATTGTCATTCTTGGTTCTGCATCATTTACTCCGTTCATGCAGCTAACTCCTGCTGACCGTAGAACAATCATTGAAGACCTGCTAGACATTCAAATCTTCTCAGTGATGAACTTGCTTGTGAAACAGCGGTTTCAAGAAAACAAAGAAAGCGTTGAGAAGAACCGTATGATCCTGAAGTCTGCACAAGACAAGAAAGATTATGTTGAGAAGACGCTGAATACTCTTCGTCAAAACAATGATGACAGACTTACAAAACTTGAAAAGCAACTTGCAGATTTCACACAACAAAAAGAAGACTTGCTTGCCAAGGTAAAAATTCTTTTGAATGAAAAGGATGCTCTGATTTCAGATGCTGATAACCTTACAGATGTGCGTAATGAGTATGCAAACTCTATTATATTTCTCACAAACCAAGAATCAAAAGTTCAAAGATATGGTAAAGAGATTGAGTTTCTTACAGAACATGATGAATGTCCAACATGCAAACAGCACATTGATGTATACTTCAGAGAAAGAAGAAAGAATGAGCTACACAACGATGTCTCAGAAACGCAAAAATATATTGATCTAATGAAAAGAAGCATTGATGATCTTCTCATGAAGATTAACAATCTTGAAGATAAATCCAAAAGAACTCATTCTATCTCTGCTGAAATCAAATCTAGTAAGCAGACCATGATGCATATTGTATCCATGATGAATGACATTGAAGATAACATGAGCAAGATTAGAAATTCTGATAAGCTTGTGATTGATAGTGAGTCCGATCTAAAGAGTGCAATCGAAGAGATCCGTAGAATGGAAGGATCGGTTCAGCATCGTTTGAATGAAAGAACGATGATTGAGACTGCAATCGCACTGTTGAAAGATGGTGGTGTAAAGACAAAGATCATCAAGCAGTATGTTCCTATCATCAACAAGCACGTAAACAAGTATTTGGACAAGATGGGCTTCTTCGTCAACTTCAACATTGATGAGAACTTTAATGAAGTCATCAAGTCCAGATATCGTGATGAGTTTGCATACTCAAGTTTTTCTGAAGGTGAAAAGACACGTATTGATCTGGCACTCATGTTTACATGGAGAGCAATTGCCAAGATGAAGAACAGCATCAATACAAATCTGCTGATACTGGATGAAATTCTAGATGGAAGTCTTGATGCAAACGGTACCGATGAATTCCTCAATATCATTAAGACTTTGACAGATGATACTAACATCTATATAATTTCACACAAACAGGATCAACTGTTAGACAAGTTCGATAAAGTCTATCGTTTTGAGAAGCACAAAAACTTTAGTAGGATGACATCATGACAAAGCCAGTAGTTGAAGAGTCCGCAGCATACGACAACTTTCTAGGTCAAACATCTGCGCCTTCTGAGCCTGAAAAAGAAACAACTCTTGCAGATTTTCTTGGTATGGAAGATGAAGAGAATGAGCGTGAGAAGCTTTGGGTAGGAATGCCTGAGTTTGTTCAGAAAGATAATCCACCTTTCAAGACTATCTATCTTCATTTCCGAAATCAGCAAGACTTTGATGAGTTTGTTTCTAAGTACAAGTCAGTTGATGATGAACAGACAATCACAAAGAAGACGAAGAGTATGTGGTATCCACATCTTGATAAAGATGAGAATTCGTTAAAGAGGTATTTTGAAGAATGACGAATCCAAAGCATCCCGTCTATATCATTTCTAAAGGTCGACATGAAAGCATGTTTACCTCGCGCTCACTCGCGCGTATGAAAGTTCCACATTACATTGCAATCGAACCACAGGACAAAGACAACTATGAACAAGCATTGGATAATTTCGGCATTCGTGATTTTGTTACTCTTCTGGTTGCTCCATTTGCCAATCATGGTGATGGTCCAGGAAGAGCGAGAAACTGGTGTTGGGATCATGCAATCTCAATAGGTGCTGAGAAGCACTGGGTCTGCGATGATAACATTCAAGACTTCTATCGCTTAAATCGCAATCAGCGTATTCGCGTTGAATCCGGTGTGATGTTCAAAGCATGTGAAGATTTTGTAGATAGATTTGAGAATGTGCCCATCTCAGGTCTACAGTATCGTTTCTTCATTGCACCTAATCAACATTACTATCCGTTTGTGCTGAACACTCGCATCTACTCAACATTGCTTATATCTAACAATTGCAAGCATCGTTGGCGTGGCAGATACAATGAAGACACTGATATCTGTCTTCGTGTTCTGAAAGATGGTGATTGCACTATTCAGTTCAATAACTTTCTGCAAGGTAAGTGTGCTACTCAGACTGTCAAAGGTGGTAATACAGCAGAATTCTATCATGCTGAAGGTGATCTTGATAAGAGCAAGTGGCGTGACGGTCAGCTAAACGCAACAGGCACAATCAACAAGTCTCAGATGCTAGTAGACATGCATCCAGACGTGGCAAAGATTGTGTGGAAGTATGGTCGCTGGCATCATTATGTGAACTATGATCCTTTTCAGGATCTCAATCATCCAATGAGAGAAAAGCTTGGTCTTGGTCCAGAAGCCAACAAATTGCGTCTAAAGTCAACCGTAGATTTGTCAAAACTGCCAAAAATCGACAACTATGGTATGGTTCTTAAAAAGATATCAAAGTCATAATTTCCCTTGCATCTTGGATTAGGGTCGTGTATAGTCTTTTCATAACAGAGGAGAAGCTCATGATTGACCAGTCCCACCTCGACTCTTTCCTCGCATATGAATCTGAACCGAACGTCTTTCACATTGACGCCGATGCGTTTCATATCAATGTTGCTCCGTTCCCCAATGAGATTCCGACTCTACTTGGAAACGAAAAGCCTTTCGTTTTCGTCTGCATTACCATGCCTGATCCTGATGACCATCAGCTTGCAGCACAATATCAGCAGATTGATAGTCAATTGACTCTTTATGTCTATTGACATTCACAGCGATTTGTTCTATTATACGTCCATAAACAAGAGGACATCATGCAAACAGTAAACGACCAGAACTCTAACTCCCAGCTTGCAAAGCTGTTGGCTATGGAGAACATCACTGTTCAGCATCAAGCATCTGCAAAGACTGCTATGTTTGATGTTAAGAACCGCGTTCTTATTCTGCCTGTCTGGCGTGAAATGTCCAAGTGTCTCTATGACATGCTTGTCATTCATGAAGTTGGTCATGCTCTCGACACTCCCCTGTTTCTTGATGACATTGAAGCTATCTCTAAGAAGCTCAATGCTCGTGTCTCTGTTGTCAAAGATTTCTTCAACGTCATTGAAGATGCTCGAATTGACAAGCGCCAGAAGCGCCGCTATCCCGGCTCTCGCCGCGACTACATCAACGGTTATGCTGAACTGATCGAAAAAGATTTTTTCGGTACTGCTTCGCGTGACGTTAATTCTATGACTTTCATTGATCGCATCAACATCTACTTCAAGGGTGGTGCGCTCTCTGGTATTCGGTTCTCGAATGAAGAGAAGAATTTCATCTCTCGCATTGAAAATGCTGAGACTGTTGAAGAAGTCTACACTCTTGTTGAAGATGTATATAACTTCAGCAAAACTTCTCAGTCTGAAAATCAGGAAGAACCTGATGATGCTGACGCTGGTGTTGAAATTGAAATTGACTTTGACGAAGATTTCGAAGGTAATTTCAGCAGCGGTTCTGATACTGATGAAGATGAAGAAGCTTATTCTTCGAATGGCGCTTCTGATGAAGAAGCTGATGATGATGAAGATTCCGATGAGGATGCATCTCCAGATGCATTCGGTGACACTGATGGTGACATTAATGCTGGCTCTTCGAAAGAGAGCTACGTTAATGAAGTTGAATCTCCTGAGACTGAAAAAGCTTGGCAGAAGAAGCAGGAAGAACTTCTTGCAAATTCTAATATCAACTACGTTTATGTGACTATTCCTCGTCCGAGCAATATCAATGACATTGTTGATGACTACAAAATTGTTCACAAGCAGATGAGTTCATCTCTTGCTGCAAGTGCAGGTTCTGCTTGGTTGATGTCAGCGCGTGAAGAACTGAACATGTTCCGCACTTCTGAAAATGCGACCATCTCTTACATGGTCAAAGAATTTGAAATGCGTAAGTCTGCTGATGAATATCGCCGCACTGCTACTGGTAAGACTGGTGCCATTGATATGAACAAGCTTCACTCTTACAAGTATAACGACGATCTTTTCCGTCGTATCACCACTGTGTCAGAGGGTAAAAATCACGGCTTCGTGATGTTTGTTGATTGGTCTGGCTCTATGGAACATCATCTTAAGAATACTTTGAAGCAGATGTTCTCACTGGTTTGGTTTTGCAAGCGAGTGCAGATTCCTTTTGAAGTCTACTCGTTCCGTTCGATCAGCCAGTTTGATAACTTCAATAAGAACTTTTGTGTGTTCAAGAAGACTGATCTTGACTTGCGTCCGTTCAAGCTTCGCAACATTCTTTCTTCTCGGATGAATTCTGCTGAAATGAACACCGCGTTTTTCAATCTCTGGTCTTTCGCTTCAGGCGCTCATCTTCGTACCGATTCAATGGGTTCTACTCCTTTGAATGATGCGATTATGGTTGCTGATCTTGTAGTGAATGCTTTCAAGAAGCGTACCAAAGTTCAGGTTGTTAACACAGTCTTTCTTACCGATGGTGAGTCCGATAGTTGCTCTTTGCACAATCAGACTCCTTTCAATTCCAAAACTAGCAAGTTCATTCTTCAAGATGAAATTACCAAGAAAGATTTCAATCTTGGTTCATCTTATGGTAGTTTTTATTCAACGAAAGAGACCACTGCTACACTGCTTCGTGTACTGAAAGAACGTACCAACTGCAATCTGATTGGCTTCTATGTCTTTGGTGACGGTTTCCGTACTATGCTGCACAACTTCTACGGCTACAACTATGATGACAAGTTTGCCAAAGAAGCGAAGAAGAGCTTTGAAGAACTTGGCTTTGTCGCAGTCACGAATTCTGGCTATGATGAATACTACATTCTTCGTGCTGGTAGCTTGAACATCAAGACCAACAACCTGGTCATTGACAAGGGCATGAGCAAGGCAAAGATTGCCAAAGCTTTTCTTTCTTTCGCAGAAAAGAAGTCGGTAAATCGCGTTCTTCTTCAGCGGTTCATCAAGAAAATCGCTGCTTGACATTGCCTATCCAATAATGTATTATCTTCCTGTAACTGAGAAAGGAACATCTCTTATGGCTCGTACCTCTGATCGTAGTGCTTTTCTGAACGCCGCCGAAACGATGTTTGGTGAACTTAACACGATCACTCGCGCACAGATTGTAGAAGTCTGTGAGAAGAATGATATCAAGTGGCCCAGCTGGCTCACCTGTGAAAAGTCGCTTCGCGTTGATCGTGGCGTCTATTCTCTGTCTGGTGCAGTTCCTGCTAGTCCTGCTGATGCTGTTGTAAAGTCTTCTTCCATTCCTGTTGTGTCCAATGTTGAAGAGATGACTATCGCTAATCTTCACTCTACAACTGCAAACATCAATCTTGTGCCGTCAAAGGCAACTGGTTATGTGCCGTTTGGTCACTTCAATGACATTCGGTCGATCATTCGCTCTAAGCGGTTCTATCCGACTTATGTGACTGGTCTTTCTGGCAACGGTAAGACGATGATGATTGAACAGATTTGCGCTAATGAGGGCCGTGAATTGGTTCGCGCCAATATCACGAAAGAGACTGATGAAGATGATCTGATCGGTGGTTTCCGTCTTCTTGACGGTAAGACTGTCTGGCAGAACGGTCCTGTTCTTGTTGCGATGGAACGTGGCTCTGTTCTTCTTCTTGATGAAGTCGATCTTGGTGATGCCAAACTTATGTGTCTCCAGCCGATCCTTGAAGGTAAGTCTGTCTACGTTAAGAAGATCAACAAGGTCGTGTTTCCTGCTGTTGGTTTCACGATTGTTGCCACTGCGAACACGAAGGGTAAGGGTTCTGATGATGGTCGCTTCATCGGTACCAACGTGATGAACGAAGCTTTTCTTGAGCGGTTCTCTATCACGTTTGAACAAGAGTATCCCGCTCTCAAGGTCGAACAGAAGATCATCAACAATGTCTTTGCTGAGAATGGTATTGAAGCCAAAGATTTTGCTGACAAGTTGGTGCAGTGGGCTGATGTAATTCGCAAGAGCTTCTACGAAGGCGCTGTGTCTGATATCATCTCTACTCGCCGTCTGGTTCACATCGCTCAAGCTTACACCATCTTCGGTCAGGATCGTGAGAAGGCAATCAAGTTGTGTCTGAACCGCTTCGACATTGATACCAAGAACTCGTTTCTTGATCTTTACATGAAGCTTGATGACACTCTTGCTCCTAAGACTGAAGCAGCAGAAAAAGAAGCTGCCAAGATTGATGATCAAGAAATCGCTTTCTAAGTTCTAAAAACTGGTGAGGCGTAATGCTGCCGCGTCTCACCAGTCCAATATCACGGTAGCGTTTATTATGGAGAAAAGTGAATGTCTCAGATTTCTAAGGTTGCCAAGTATCTTCTTACCAATGCCAAGCGCGATGGTCTCACGGCCTCAATGATTGCACGTGGCACTGGTGTTCCTCGTACCAACGTCATGAAGCGCATTCATGATCTTCGTGTTAACGAAGGTTTTGATATCGTGGCTGATCGCCGTCAGGTCAATGGTAAGAGCAAGGTTTATTATCGCTTCGCAGCCTAATATCATGTAAAGTCTATCAAGGGGACGCTATATACTAGCGTCCCTTTTTTACTATGGAGTTTTCTTATGGAATTAACTATTAAGCTTGAAGATTTGAGAAAGACAAAGCTATTCGTTGCCACACCAATGTATGGTGGACAGAACAACGGACTCTACATGAAGGCTTGTCTTGACTTGCAGGGTATCTGTATGCAGAACGGTATTGAGATCCGCTTCTCGTTCCTGTTCAATGAATCCCTAATTACTCGCGCCCGAAACTACCTTGTAGATGAATTCCTTCGTTCTGGGTACACTCATCTGCTTTTTATCGATTCCGACATTCACTTCGATCCGCAAGATATTCTTGCTCTGATTGCATTGAATAAGGACATAATTGGGGCACCATATCCCAAGAAGTCTATCAACTGGAAGAACATAGCGGCAGCTATGGTACGTGATCCTACCGTTGCTCCAGGGGTCCTAGACACATTGGTAGGTGACTATGTGTTCAATCCCGTACCTGGTACCAAGCAGTTTAGAGTTACAGAGCCTCTTGAGGTCATGGAAATTGGAACTGGCTTCATGATGGTAAAGAGAGAAGTCTTTGACAAGTTCAAGGATGCTTATCCAAAGCAGAACTACAAGCCAGATCATGTCGGTCAGGCAAATTTTGACGGCTCTAGGTACATTCATGCGTACTTTGATACAGTGATTGACAACGGGTATACCTACGATGATCTATATGCACTCATCGTCAGGGCTTCTGCTGGAGAGACTGTATCAGAAGATGCCACGAAGATGCTTGAAGTTGAAAAGACGGCTTCACATCGCTATCTGTCAGAAGACTACATGTTCTGTCAGTATGCAAGACGAATTGGCATTGAAGTCTGGTTGTGTCCTTGGATGAAGACCCAGCACATCGGCACGTTTGCTTTCACTGGTAACATGCAGTCAATCGCTCAACATACAGGAAATCTCTAATGATCATTGGTGTAGTAGGATTTATTGGTTCAGGCAAGGGTACTGTTGCAGACATCCTTGTGGACAAATATTCTTTTCACAAACTCTCTTTCGCTGACACTGTAAAGGATGCTACAGCGGCCGTCTTCGGATGGCCGCGAGGCCTTCTAGAAGGTGATACAGATGAAAGTCGTGCATGGCGAGAGACTCCAGATGAATGGTGGTCAAAGAGATTTGGCTACAACTTTTCTCCTCGTCTTGCCCTACAGATGATGGGTACTGAAGCAGGTCGTGATGTCTTCCATAAAGACTTGTGGATCTATTCGCTTGAACGTAAGATGGAATTATATCCAAATGTAGTCATTGCTGACGTTCGTTTTCCAAACGAAATCAAGTTTATCCAAGATAAGGGTGGCTTTGTTGTTCGTGTGAGACGTGGCCTTGACCCTGAGTGGTATGATACTGCTTATCGTGCCAACAGAGAAGGCAATACTGATTTGATGGTTGATTATTCAATTCACTACTCAGAATGGGCATGGATTGGTTCAATCATGGATCATGAACTGCATAACACAGGAACTGTTTCTATGCTTGAAGGTGATGTAGGTCACATGCTAAAAGTCTTTACGGGTCCACGAAATCCTGCTACCATTGCAGCCTAACTATAAGGAGCTATATTATGAAGTTTAGTGAAGATACTCTTGTTGTTCTAAAGAATTTTGCTTCAATCAATTCAGGTCTTGTTCTCAATAAGGGAAGTGTACAGAGAACCATTTCTTCTGAGAAGTCAGTTCTTGCTGAAGCAACTCTTGAAGAATCCATTCCGTTTCAGCTTGGCATCTATGATTTCAACCAGTTCTTGGGTAATGTCTCAGCACTGGGTGATGCCGAACTGACTTTTTATGATAATCGAATTGTGATGAGTGACGGTGAAATCGAATTGAATTATTACTCATCACCTGTTAGCAACATCATCAGTCCGCCAGATAAGGAACTGAAGATGAAGAAGGTTGATGCTTCGTTCGTATTGACCAACAATGTTCTTCAGAAGTTTCTTCGTCTTGCTGCAATGAATAATTTCAGCAACATCTCTTTGATTGGTAAAGACGGCGAAATCAGACTGCACACGCATATCAAGAATGTTGACACATCAAACTATGCATCAATCAAGTTGAATGATTATAACGGTGAAGATTTCACTGCCACATTCAAGGTTGAGAACATCAAGCTTATTCCTGCCGATTATGATGTAGAGATTGAGTTTGGTACGTTTGCAAAGTTCACTTGCAGAAGTGGTATCTTTAAGGACAAGATCAGGTATTTCATCGCATTGGAGGCAAAGTAATGAGTGGTATTGGACATAATCAGCAGAACTATGTTAGCATTTCATCTCTCACGAATGAACAGAAGGATCGTCTTCGCAATTCAATCCGTGAATTGAATGATAGCATGACACGGATTGCATCTGAGAGAGATTTCCAGAAGACAGCTATTGATGATGTCTCTGAAAAGACTGGTGTTGATAAGAAGACTATTCGTCGCATGGCTAAGGTCTACTTCAAGGCAAACTATGCACAAGAGCAAGAAGATCAGCGCCGCTTCGAAGAGTTCTATGATGGAGTCATGAAGTAATGCCAACTGACTTGTATGGTGACACATACATGAGTTACCGAGATGTGGCCAGGAAACTGGTCACACTTGGTGTCAGAAAACCTTTCTATCAAATGCATATTGATGCAGATAACATCATCTCATACAGCGTTGCTGGTAACAATCAAAAAGTATCTTTGAACCACGCTGGAATTTATGTGATCTACAGAAAGCTTGATAACAAGCTAGAAGCACTGTACACTGGACATTCAAACAACAGCATTGCCCAGCGCATCTATAGATTTATCAAAGAACTGCAAGATAGATCACGAGATGATGAAGATCACTATGCAGCAAAGAAAGCGAGACAACATGGTGTGAAATCAACCGACACTTTCATGATTAAAGTTTTACACAGAGATGAAATTCCAATATTTGATAATTTCAAATATGATATGAATAGAGTTGATGAGTGTGTCGCAGCATTGCTAAAAACACGCTATAATGAAAGATTGATCTATGACTGAAGAAGAGAAAAGAAAACAGACTGTAGAACGTATGGCTGAACTCATGGTGCCAATTGACAATGCAATCATGATGAGCGATAATGTTCTAGATGTCCTAATGCTTGCATCAAACATGCTAGTGACCGCCAAAGAAATCTACATTCAAAACATTGGTGGTGCTGGTGCCAAAGAACTCTTTCAGAACATGACGGATAAAATTGATGAACGAATCCTTCCTATGGGTCGAAAAGTATCGCCCTCAAAAGATTAATGACTGTATTCTGCCTGAGAGACTGAAGAACGTCTTTCAAGAATTTGTGAACAAGAAAGAGATACCAAATCTCATGCTGACTGGTTCTGCTGGTGTCGGTAAGACAACAGTTGCCAGAGCAATGTGTGATGAAATTGGTATCAATCATCTGTACATTAACGCATCAGAAAGTCGTGGCATTGATATGCTACGAACAACAATTCGCGGCTATGCATCTACGATATCTCTCACTTCAGGTAAGAAGGTAATCATCCTAGATGAAGCTGACTATCTGACTGGTGATGCACAAGCAGCAATGCGTGGTACTATCGAAGAGTTTTCCAATAACTGCACGTTCATTTTCACATGCAACTACAAAGCAAAGCTGATTGATGCTATTCACTCGCGTTGCTCTGTCATTGAATTTGCCCTCAAGAATGAAGAGAAGAAAGAGATGGCGTCTCAGCTATTCAAGAGACTTCAATTCATTCTTACTGAAGAAGGTGTGACGTATGATAAGACAGTTCTTGTTAAGATTATCGAAAAGTATTTCCCTGACTATCGCCGTACTCTTAATGAGTTACAGCGTTATAGTGCTTCTGGTTCTCTTGACGCCGGGATTGTTGCTCAATTGTCCGATGTTCGTAAGATTGGTGAACTGGTTAAACACCTAAAGGAAAAGAACTTTGGTGAAATGCGAAAGTGGGTCGTCATGAACTCTGACATTGATCCATCAAGAGTGTTTCGTAAAATCTATGATAGCTTGTCAGAAAGCATCAAGCCTGAGTTCATACCTCAAGCTGTCATCGTCATCGCCAAGTATCAGTATCAGTCGGCTTTCGTTGCAGACCAAGAAATCAATCTTGTTGCATGTCTGACCGAAATGATGGTAGAATGTGAATATGTTTGACAGTGATAGTCTACAGGCAAAGCTAGGTCGTGCTGGCGAGACAATAGTCCTCAACTACTTCAGTCGAAAGGGTGTTGTAGTTGAGGCATCTATTGATCAATATGACAGTCAGAAAGACATGATTGTAAAGAACAAGAAGATTGAGGTCAAAACTCAGGTGCCCTTTGTCAGCAAGGATTCATTTTCGTTCAAGCAAAACCAGCTTAAGAAGTGTCTCAATGCTGACTGGGTATTTTTTGTTTCAATACCAACAAAAAAGAGAGAGCATTTCAGCACTGGTAAAGTCTATGCCATTGAGTCAAAGAAGATGCAGTATAGTGGCTATCAGACGAAAGATGGTAGAGATATGATACTCATACCTATCAAGCAGGAAAACATGAAAGAACTCTTTTCTATGACTGAAGAAGAGTGTAAGATACTTCAAAGATACTCAGTTTCGGAGTGGAACTAATGGCTGATCTATTTAAAGAAGTTGTGCCTGCAATACTACAAACAAAGAAGAACGTCATAACGGTTGATAATGAAAAGGAATACAATCCATTCATTATCAACCGTGCTTTGTCATATCATTATGACTGCATTCTGTTCTCAAATGAGATGAACAAGATGCCAAATACCGACAAGCTTCTTCAATTTCACTATCTGCTAAATACTGTAAGGTCATATAAAAGACCTTTTCAGAAATGGCATAAAAAAGATAGTGCTGATGACATAGATGTCATCAAAGAATACTACCAGTACTCTGATGAAAAGGCAAAGGAAGCTATGAAAATTCTTTCAAATGACCAGATAAACGAGATAAGAAAAAGAATAGATAAAGGTGGTTTGAATGATAAATCTAAGCGAACTCGTGGAGGTAACGCTAAATGAACCAGATGACTTCTTAAAGATTAAAGAAACGCTTTCGCGCATCGGTGTAGCCTCAAAGAAAGAAAAGACACTATACCAATCCTGTCATATTCTACACAAGCAGGGTAAGTACTACATAGTACACTTCAAACAACTATTCATATTGGATGGTAAACAATCAGACTTTTCGGATGAAGATCGTGGTCGATTGAATACGATTGCTAATCTGCTTCATGAATGGAATCTAGCAAATCTTGTAGATGAAGAAAAGTCCAAAGATCCTGTCTCACCACTGAGTCAAATCAAGATCATTTCACATAAAGAAAAGTCCGAGTGGAATCTTGTAGCTAAATATAATATAGGCAAGAAACGCAAGGAAGAATAGTATGGCACAGTTCCGTAAAGATACTCACAAGTATCTACCACAAGAGACTACAATCTTTGAAGTTATGATGCTGGCCGATCAATACGGCAATCTTGTTGGTCCTGCTAATCCATCTGGTATGTCTGTAGACGCATTTGGTCGTTCTAGAGTTTCTATGCCATTAACCCTATTCGATTCATCTCACAGATATAGAGACAATGGACTTTGGGTACAGTCTAATAGTTCTGGTACCACAATTACATTCTCTCCTAACGAAGGTCTAATCAATCTATCTGTTGGTACAACTAGCAGCCAAGAAATTATCCGTGAGACAACCAAAGTCTTCTCATATCAACCTGGTAAATCATTACAAATCCTCAATACATTTGTAATGGCTAATGCTCAGACAAATCTAATACAACGTGTCGGATACTTTGGTGCAAACAACGGTATCTATCTAGAACAGGCTAACAACGATATCTATTTTGTCGAAAGAACATTAACAACTGGTGTGACGACAGAGAATAGAGTTGCACAAGCAGATTGGAATATAGACACACTTCTTGGTGCAGTAGATAGCAGCCCGTCACAGAAAACTCTAGACCTAAGTAAAGCACAAATTCTCTTTACTGATATTGAATGGTTAGGTCTTGGTACAGTTCGTTGCGGATTTGTAATTGATGGGCAGTTAATTCACTGCCACTCTTTCCATCATGCTAACCGGATCGCTTCTACATATATGACTACAGCTTCTCTGCCTTTGAGATATGAGATTAAGAATGTTGGTGCTACAGGTAACAATAGCACATTGAAGCAAGTATGTTCTACTGTCATCTCAGAAGGTGGTTATGAACTCAGAGGATTCCAACAGTCTATTGGTACAGAAATAAAAACACCTAGAAACTTGCCTACTGCTGGTACAGATTATGTTGTTGCATCAATACGATTGAAAGAAACTAGAAAAGATGCTATAGTTATTCTTACTGCACTGTCGGTAATGGGTATTGGTAATAACGGTAAGTTTTTATGGAAAGTTATTCGTAATGCAACGTTAGCTAATAACACGTTTACATCCTCTGGTACAGATTCGGCCGTTGAATATAATATGGTAGCAAACAATGTTGTAACTGGTGGTATAGTGATGGCACAAGGATATCTATCATCAGACACTCAGAGTGCCGTACCAACTGACATTCTAAAAGAAGCACTATTTAAGTTTCAGTTAGAAAGAAATTCTTTGACTGGTACATCTGGTTATCCTTTGACTCTCACAGTGGCAGGAGGAACTGATAACTTAGACGTTCACGGTTCTATGGATTGGGAAGAAATTTCTAGATAAAAATAACGGAGTATATTATGAATAGATTGAGCGTTTACAAGACACACCCTAATATCGTATTACCGAAGTTTGCAACAAGACAATCTGCTTGTTTCGACCTCTCATTTCAGAGTACTGGTAAATATGAATTCAAGGGATACAATCAATACAATGCACCTTACACACGACAGATAAGTGATGGTAAGGCCCGCATCATGCCCGGTGATCGTGCTATGCTACCTACTGGATTGATCTTTGATATCCCAAAGGGATACTCTGTTCGCATTCATCCAAGATCAGGTCTATCTTTCAAGCAGGGTCTCGTTCTTGCGAATATGGAAGCTGTGATCGATTCTGATTATGTTGAAGAAACATTCATTCTCATAGCAAACATGTCAGAAGTTGATTATTCAATTCTTGAAGGTGATCGCATCGCACAAGCAGAAATGATCAAGAAAGAAGAGTATGTTCTATGGGAAATTTTTGATGCACCAACTAAGAAGACAGATAGAGTTGGTGGTCTAGGTTCAACTGGTATCTCTCTTGCTGGTGATCTAGAAGTTGTTGAACCGCTGAAGCGCGGTAGAGGAAGACCAAGAAAGGTAGTGTAATGCCAGGACTAGCACGGAAAAGCGGTATAGATACAGTAGCAGCACCTGATGGTGCACCACTTACGCCATGCGAAGTAGGTTTCAGATGTGATGGTCCTACTACTCAGCAGACAGATGAAGGTTCATCTACTGTATTCGTAGGTAATCCACCGTACGGTGTTGTTAGATTTGGTGATAAGATGACTCCCCACACTACAATTCCTTGCGGTTGTCCTATACATATACCGCCGATGGTAGTATGTTCATCATTTATCTTTGTAGAGGGTAAAAGACTAGCTCGACAAGGCGATGAATATGTTGCTGATGGTGTATATCACCCAATCTCTTCTTCTGATCAAACTGTTGTTGATGGTAGTCCGAAATCTTGAAATATCAAATGTAACGTAACATATATAGAGATGTGGGAATAAAGTAATGCGTATCCCACATCTTGCTTTGCCGAAAGGGAAGCACTTAAATCAACTTGCTTAATAGGAGTTAACATATGCTACATAAGCTCAACTACGATCCTTTTTCTTTTTCCAAACAGTTCAATACCACAATTGGCTTTGAGCCAATTCTCAAGCGCCTAGCTGAGATCACTGAAACCATGCCTAAGATTCCAACTTATCCTCCATACAATATCAAGAAGATTGATGAAAACAAGTATGTGATTGAGATGGCAGTTGCCGGTTTTGGCAAGCAGGATCTTGAACTTGAACTACAAGATGGTACACTTACTATCAAGGGTAATATCTCATCAGAAGATGCTGACTATATCTACAAGGGTATTGCTGAACGAGCATTCACTCGCCAGTTCACTCTTGCTGATACAGTCGAAGTCAAGAATGCAGACTTGATCAATGGTATGCTCAAGATTTGGCTTGAACGGTTCATTCCTGAAGAGAAGAAGCCAAAGAAGATCAACATTGGTGAAGCTGAAACTTCACACAATGGTGAAGCGACCAAGCAGTTCTTGTCAGAGAAGTATGGCGACAAGTAATGGTTTCATACTTAAAGAAACTGTTTTCTGTTCGCAGTCAACAAGAACGTATGCATGACTTTCTAAGTCAGGCTACGGATCAAGTACATCTTGAATACCTTCAGCGTGAATGGGATCGTATGTCTCATGCACAAAGAAGCAACTGGTAACTAAACTACATACTGAGGGGGAATGGTCTCCCTCAGTTTTATTATGGAGAAATGTATGAAGAATATGATTATTTTGGCTGCTGCTCTTATTGCTTTTGGTACTAGCACAGCATATGCGTCCCGTGACACTATTCGCATTGTGGGTTCTTCCACAGTTTATCCTTTCACAACTGCTGTAGCAGAACAGTTCGGTAAGACATCTGGAGCACCAACTCCTGTTGTTGAGTCTACTGGTACTGGCGGCGGCATTAAGTTGTTTTGTGCTGGTGTTGGTGACGAACATCCTGACGCAGTGAACGCTTCTCGCCCAATGAAGGACAGTGAAGTTGAAGCTTGTAAGGCAAACGGTGTAACTGCAACCGAAGTCAAGATTGGTTATGATGCCATCGTTATTGCTATGGCAAAGGAACACGAAGATATGAACTTGACTAAAGATGATATCTATCGTGCGCTTGCCAAGTTTGTAATCATTGATGGTGAAGTTGTTGAGAATCCATACAAGACATGGAAGGATGTAAATCCTGCACTGCCTGATGGTAAGATCGAAGTGCTTGGTCCTCCTCCTACTTCTGGTACACGCGACTCGTTTGTAGAACTTGTAATGGAAAAGGCGTGTAAGGCTGCTATTAAGGCCAACGAATTGACTGTTACAGAAGATGAAGAAAAGTCTATGTGTAAGTCTATGCGTGAAGATGGTGCATTCATTGAAGCTGGTGAGAATGATACTCTAATCATTCAGAAGCTTCAGAATAACCCGAATGCACTTGGTATCTTTGGCTACTCGTTCCTTGAAGAAAGCGCATCTACTGTAAAGGGTGCGACTGTTGATGGTGTTGCTCCTGAGTATAATGCAATCAAGGCAGGTGAATACTCTATCTCTCGCCCATTGTTTGTATATTTCAAGAACGAACACTTTGATGTTATCCCCAATCTCAAAGAGTTTATGGAATCATACAAGAGTGAAGATGCTATCGGTGAAGAAGGTTACTTGACTGAAAAGGGTCTTATCTCTCTTAACTAATTGTCATTACGGAGAAGATGCTATATAATAGTGTCCTCTCTTTTATTATAGGTATATCATGAAACTCATCATTGAAAAATCTGTGACTGTGATTACACCTACAGTCGGTTCCCCAAAACTTCGTGACGCAATTCGTTCAGTACAAGAACAAACATATTCTAACATTGATCATCTTATCGTTATTGATGGTGATCAATATTTTGATAATGCATGGCATGAGCTATATGCTGAATACAGTCCTATAAATGCTAAAAAAACAGTAACTGTAATCAAGCTTCCTCATAATACAGGTAAGACTGATAGTAATTTCTATGGGCATCGAATCTATGCTGGTATTCCTCATCTAATCAATGCTGATTATATCTTCTTTCTTGATGAAGATAACTGGTATGATCCAGATCATGTAAAGTCTCTTGTGTCTGTTCTTGATCAAGGCAACGATTTCGCATACTCACTTCGCAAGATTTATAATCCTGACAAGACATATGTGTGTGATGATAACTGTGAGGCATTAGGCAAATGGCCAATCTACATGACATTTGACAAACAGCCGCAGATGCTCATTGATACTTCAGCATTTGCATTCAATAGAAAATTCCTCAATAAGACTTCACATCACTGGCACCATGGTTGGGGTGGTGATAGACATTATCTCTACAATGCATTAAACTATAACCCAAAATGGGATTGTAACAGAAAACACACACTCTGCTATCGTCTTGATGGAAATCCTAACTCAGTCACAGCAGACTTTTTCTTGTTAGGTAATGAACAGCAACTGAAGAACTACAATGGAGAACTGCCATGGCTAAAGACCTAATCATAGGTGGAATGTCAAACTACGATTATGATAAAGTAAAATACTGGATCAATTCTGCAAAGAAGTCTGGATTTGAAGGTGATATTGTTCTTCTAGCTACGAACATCTATGCAACAGATATTAAGAAGATTACTGCTGCTGGTGCTATCGTAGTTCCTTATGGTCGTGAAGACGCTGAAGGTAACTATGTTACACAACAACAAATGCCACCACATGTTGAAAGGTTTTTTCATATCTGGAATTTTCTGAACACATGCAGTACAGAATATGACTTTGTAGTTGCAACAGATGTTCGTGATGTGGTCTTTCAGAGAAATCCATCCGACTTTCTGTCTAAAGATGATTTTTGTGATTTTGTTGCTGCTGGTGAAGGACTAGCATATGAAGATGAACCATGGGGTAACAATAATTATCTACAAGCTTTTGGTCCATTCTTTCACAATCTCATCAAGCGAAATGAGATATACAATGTAGGTGTTCTGACAGGTAAGTTTGATATTGTTCGTGATCTCATGCTTCTGATCTTACAGTTAAGTATCAATAGACCCATCAACATTGTTGATCAAGCTGTTTATAATTTCATTCTGAATACTGATCTGGTTAAAAGTCGTACAGAGTTTTTTGGTAATGATTCTGGATGGACATGCAATCTCGGCACAACTCTAGCGGCTATTCAATCTGGTTCTGGTGATATTGGTCAAAGAAATGATCCCACTGCACAGATTGTATATCAGACAAAGTACATGTATAAGCAACCAATCATTCAAGAAGACGGTACTGTGTGTAATAGTCACGGCATTCCTTTCTGCATTGTACATCAGTATGATCGTGTTACTGGTCTAACTGAAAAGATGAAAGCGAAGTATGATGATGAAGCCTAAACTCAAACTTGGATTCACTGACTATTATCCTACAATGGATGAGTTCTTTCTAGATACTCTATCTGTATCGTTTGATATTGAGCGTGATGATGAGAATCCAGAATACCTTATCTTCGCAGATGAAACATTCGGTACCAAAAATCTATCATATGACATTAGCAAAGTGCTGAAGATATTCTTCACTGGTGAAAATCGTAGGCCATGGAACTATCAGGCACACTTTGCTATCTCATTTGATTTCATTGATGGTCCTCAATTCTATCGTCTGCCTCTATACATTCTCGACAACTTCAATGGCGTGAAGATGGGATGTAAAGATTTGTACACAGAGAATATGTCTCGCCGCCTGCGAAATGTATATACTTCAGATGATTGGCATAATCGACAGAAGTTCTGTGGTTTCATTTCAGGCAATGGAGTTTGTCAGCAGAGAAACAATATGTTCCATATGTTATCTCAGTATAAGCAAGTAGATGCAGCTGGTCCTTTGTTCAACAATGTTGGTTATGTTTTGCCGAGAGGACATGAAGCTCAGAAGAACAAGATGGAATTCTTGAAAGACTACCGTTTCAATCTATGCTATGAGAACAGTTCTTATCCTGGATATGTGACTGAGAAGTTGACTCATGCTTTCATTGCGGGTACAATGCCTATCTATTGGGGAAGTCCAGTTGTTACAATGGATTTCAATCCGAATTCATTCATTAGTCGTCATGAATTTGAAACAGACAAAGATATGCTAGAGTATATTGTCGCAGCCGATACTAATGTTCATGTTTGGTTGGCAATGATGAACACTCCATTCATCAACGAGAATAACGCATATATAGACTTGGATCGTTTCAGAAGATGGTTCCGTAACTATGTTTACAAAGGTGAATAATTATGCAGAAAGTAATAGACTTTATCGATGAGAACGGAATTACCAGCGTGTTGGACATAGGTGCTAACGTTGGTAGATACTCACATTCAATCAAATACTGTTTTCCAAATATTGATATCTTCATGATTGAAGCAAACCCTTGGTGCGACAATCACTTGAGTCGTGTCGGTATTCCATATGAGATTGCATGTCTCTCAAATGAAAAGAAAGATGTAAATCTATACATCAATAGAAAGAACATGATTTGTACTGGTGTCTCATACTATCAAGAAAACACAGTTCACTATAACACAGAAGATTTTATGAAGACCGAAACAAAGCTTCTTGATGAAGTCATATTTGAAAAGTTTGGTGAACAGAAGGTTTTTGAGTTTATCAAGATGGATACTCAAGGTTCAGAAGTTGATATCATTAAGGGTGGTGTGAAAACTTTTGAACAAGCAAAGCACATTCAGATTGAGATGACTTTGATAGAGTATAACAAGGGTGCACCATTGAAAGATGATGTTGCAAAGTTTCTGAATGACTTAGGCTTCAAGCAGAATGTTCTTGTTGAACCTATCTATCAAGGACATAATCCCTCAACTGGTATTGTTGTTCAAGAAGATTGGATTTTCTCACGATGAAGATTGCTCTGTGTTTATCTGGTCAACCACGTGCATGGCGTGCTGGTTATGAGTATATAAACAAGAATCTGTTATCGAAGCATGATGTAGATGTGTTTCTGCACTTCTGGACTCAAAGAGATGATATTCAATTGATGCAGGATATTATTGAGTTATATAAACCTGTGAAGTGGGATACTAAACAGGAATTCGTCTCTACATTCTTCAATCGCTTTGATCGTAATGGTGGTCCAGGATGGCCTCCAAGAAATCCTTATCATTCTTATTACTCGGTGTTTCATTGTAATCTACTGAAGAAAGATCGGGAGATGAAACAAGGATATTACTACGATTACGTAGTACGCACTCGTTTTGATTATGCACTCAATCGTGAACTACCATTTAGTGAAGTGAAGGATAACAAGATTTACATTCCAGCAGATCGGATGAATGAAAGTCATACTGTAGGAAGTGATGCATTTGCATTTGGTACATCCAAGACTGTAGATCGCTACTGCATGACTTACATGTATCTGGATTACTTCTATGATAAACTTGGTTGTCCGATGAATGCAGAAGAGATGTTAGCAATGAATCTTTCATTTCAAGAATTGAATGGCGACAATCTTGTGTATGTAGATATGAACAACCCATTTTTACCTGATCAGTTTGGTTCTATGCCTCACTCATTCATCAGAGAAGACTATACAAAGTGGAAAAAAATTAATGAAACTAATTCAGCGAGACAGTGACATCATCACAGGAAAAGATATTCAGCACTTGCTGACTTTCAAAAACTTTCCTGTGTTTATGGGATGTGTTGATACACCCAGAGAAGATGATATACTAACTGACATGAACTGGTATATTTCACCTCATAGTGGAATGGTACAGTTGAATCCTATTGTTGATGAAAAGACAATCTATATGAAGTCTCATGGTTCAGGTACAGTTGGTAAGACATGGAACGATCATCACAAAAGCTTTGCAGACTTTGTTAGACACAGAGTTGAAGGTGATATCATGGAAATTGGTTCAAGTCATGGCATTCTTTATGATCATTTGAAAGATGATAGACATAAGTGGACAATCGTAGAGCCAAATTATTTTGGTTTTCGCAATGAAGATGTGACTGTCATACCTGATTTCTTCAACAGCAATTTGCAGCTTGAAAAGAAGTTTGGTACTATTCTACACTCACACATGCTTGAACATGTATTGGATCTCAAGGACTTCTTTGAAAGCATTATTCAGCATATTGAGATGAACGGCAACATGATCTTTTCTGTGCCTGATCTTGACTATATTCTTAATCAGAACCAGAACTATGTTCTTCATTTCGAACATACATACTTACTGATTGAACACTACGTTGAAGAAATTCTAGCGCAGTATGGATTTGAAATCGAAGATAGTTATAATTTCAGAAAACATTCTGTATTCTATCATGCTCGTTACACAGGTAATGTGAAGCATGGATTTGATTTTAAAGGAATGTATGATTATAATGTCTCTCAGATTTACAGAACTCACAAGTCTATCAATCGTGATATTGAATTCGTCAATAGTGTATTGAATTCTACGAGAGAAACATGTTATTTGTTCGGTGGTCATATCTTCACTCAATATCTGTTAAATCTTGGGCTACAAGAAAATAACTTTAAGAACATTCTTGATAACGATAGTCAGAAGACTGGTAAGAGACTGTATGGCACAAACTTGATTGTGCAAAAACCTGATATCATAGCAGAAGATAAGTCACCTGTTGTCATTGTTCGCGCGGGTGTGTACGCTGATGAAATCAAGAATCAACTTCTATCTATCAACAGAAACTGCATATTCTACTAAGGTGATGTGATGTATAATAAATTATTTATTTTTGATTTGGACGGTGTATTGATTGAAAGTCGAGAACTACACTATGAAGCACTAAATGACGCTCTTCGCAGTGTAGGTGAACAATATGTAATTGGTCGTGAAGAACATCTATCTACGTATGATGGACTCTCTACTTCAACTAAGCTAAAAATGCTTTCAGAGAAGAAAGGTTTGCCTGCGGCAGCTTTCAATGGAGTATGGCAAGAAAAGCAGAAAGCTACATTTGATCGATTGAAGACTATTTCACGATCACAAAAGCTTATTGAAATATGCAAGTGGCTTCAGTCTCAGAACTATCATATTGCAGTGGCATCTAATAGCATTCGTGAAACTATCAAGATCAGTCTTATGTCTCTTGGCATAATGGAATATGTTGAGTATGTGATGAGTAATGAAGACGTTCGTCGCACTAAACCATATCCAGAGATGTATTGGAATTGTATGAATGCTCTCAATGCTATTCCTAGAACAACAATCATTGCAGAAGATAGTCACATCGGTCGTCAAGGTGCAATTGATAGTGGTGCTACCTTGTTACCAATCGAAAACTCTTATGATGTCACATTAGAAAAGGTAAAGAAGATTGTGAATGAACATGAACATGCGAGTGCTAAAGCTATTCCTTGGAGAGACAAAACACTAAACGTATTGATTCCTATGGCAGGTCTTGGTTCACGTTTTGCCGCTGCCGGATATACATTTCCTAAGCCACTGATTGAGGTCAGAGGCAAGACAATGATCCAAACAGTTGTTGACAATCTGAACATGGAAGCTAACTATATCTTCATCGTACAAAAAGAACACTATGAGAAATATAATCTCAAGTACATGCTCAGTCTTATTGCACCGGGATGCAGCATCGTTCAAGTTGATGGTCTGACTGAAGGTGCTGCATGTACGACTTTGCTTGCAAAAGAGTTTATTGATAATGATAAGCCTCTGATTATTGCGAACTCAGATCAGTTTGTTGAATGGAATTCAAATGAAGTGATGTATGCGTTTAATGCTGATCAGATTGATGGAGGCATTCTCACATTTAAAGCCACTCATCCAAAGTGGTCTTATGTAAAGCTATCTGATGATGGATTTGTATCTGAAGTTGCCGAGAAGAAAGTCATCTCTGACAACGCAACTGTTGGCATATACTATTGGAAACGAGGTTCTGATTATGTGAAGTATGCTAATGAGATGATTGCAGCAAACGATAGAACGAACAACGAATTCTATGTCTGTCCTATCTTCAATTACGCAATCAAGGATAACAAGAAGATCCGCATCAAAGAAATCTCAAGAATGTGGGGTATCGGTACACCTGAAGACTTGAATAATTTTCTAAACAACTATCACGGTGAAATGTAATGAGGATTATATCTCACAGAGGTAATCTCACGGGACCTGACTTATCCCGTGAGAATACCGAACTTGCCTTGATCGAAGCATTAGATAAAGGTTTTGATATTGAGTTTGATTTGTGGTATTTTGGTGATAGATTTTGGTTAGGACATGATAGTCCTGAAAAGTCTTTTTCTGTTGACACACTAGTAAGGTGGTCGTCAAGATACTCAAATCAAAAATTATATGTTCACTGCAAAAATATCAATGCTTTGGAAAAGATGACATACTTTGTTATATCTAATATGATTCCATTTTTTCACGATGTAGATCAATGCATACTTTTGAGAGACAATACGATTTGGGTACATCCAAACGCAATAGACAACTGTCACTCAAAAGAAAACAGTATTGCTGTATTTTCCAATTGCAAATCAGCAGGATATCACGTATCATATGATATCAATTTTGATGGATTTTATGGCATATGCACAGATTATCCAATTGACGTAAGGAATTCATTATGAGAAACGTAGCACTGATAACAGGTATCACAGGACAAGATGGATCATATCTTGCCGAACTCTTATTAGAAAAGGGATATGAAGTTCACGGAATTATTCGTAGATCAAGTTCTATCAATACTGATCGTATCGATCATATCTATTCTAAACTTAAACTTCATTATGGTGACTTGACAGATAGTTCGTCATTCATTCGACTAATTCAAGAAATTAGACCTACCGAGATTTACAATCTTGCTGCACAATCGCATGTGAAGGTATCGTTTGAGATTCCTGAGTATACAGGTCAAGTAGATGCTTTGGGGACACTTCGCGTTCTTGAAGCTGTACGATTGCTTGGCATGGAAAAAGATGTTCGTATCTATCAAGCGTCTACATCTGAACTCTATGGACTTGTGCAGCAAGTACCACAGACAGAGAGTACTCCTTTCTATCCTCGATCACCATATGGCGTTGCAAAGCTTTATGGTTTTTGGATTGTGAAGAACTATCGTGAAGCATATGGTATGCACGCCTCTTCTGGTATTCTATTCAATCACGAAAGCCCACGGCGTGGTGAAACATTCGTGACACGTAAGATTGTACAGGGACTTTCTCGTATCAGTATGGGTGGACAGAAGGTACTTGAACTTGGCAATCTAAATGCAAAGCGCGATTGGGGTCATGCTAAAGACTTCGTTGAAGCTATGTGGTTAATGTTGCAAGAGCCAGAACCAGATGACTATGTGATAGCAACTGGTGAACAGTATTCAGTCAAGCAGTTTGTTGAGACTGCTGCACCTTATTTTGGTATTCATATCAAGTGGGAAGGTGAAGGATTGAATGAAGTAGGTATTGATCAAACAGGTGAAGTTCGTATTCGTGTGAATGAACGTTACTTCAGACCTGCTGAAGTTGAAACGCTATTAGGTAATCCTGAGAAGGCTAAGAGAAAGCTTGGTTGGCGCCCACAGTTTACATTTAAAAAGCTTGTAGAGGATATGTGTATTCATGGACAGTAATAGTACAATCTATGTTGCAGGGCATAAAGGTTTAGTAGGTTCTGCACTCATTCGTCAATTAAACGCGCAAGGTTATGATTATATAACAACATCGGATAATCTTGATCTGAGAAATCAAAAAGATGTCGGCGAGTTTTTCTATTATGAGAGACCAGAATATGTGTTTCTTGCCGCGGCAAAAGTTGGTGGTATTGGATTCAACAAGACATATCCAGCAGATTTTATTCATGATAACTTATTGATACAAACAAACGTTATTGATTCTGCCCGCACTTGGGGATGCAAGAAGTTAATGTTCCTTGGCACAGCATGTATCTACCCAAAACATGCGCCTGTGCCGATCAAAGAAGAATACTTAATGACTGGTCCGCTTGAAGAGACTAACATCGGTTATGCTCTCGCAAAGATCGCTGGTCTTACCATGTGTCAGAAATACACTGAACAATATGGTATGCAGACAATCTCTGTCATGCCCAACAATCTGTATGGTATCAATGATAACTTCCGTCTTAACGAATGTCATGTTATTCCTGCTTTCATTAATAGATTCATTGCTGCAAAAGAGAAAGGATTATCGCAAGTGGTATGCTTCGGCGATGGCACGCCGACGCGCGAGTTCCTCTTCGCAGACGACCTCGCAGAAGGACTGATCTTTCTGATGAAGAACTATAATGATCCTAAACCAATCAACATTGGACCAAATCGTGAAGTGTCTATTAGATACTTGTCAGAATTGATTGCATCACTTGTTGGTTATACAGGTAATATCATCTGGGATACTGCACAGCCTAACGGTACACCAAGACGCGCACTAGATACTAGCAAGATGGATGCTCTCGGTTGGAAAGCCAAGACTTCACTTGAAGATGGATTGAAGACTACGATTGATTGGTTCTTAGAGAATAGGAAGACATATGATAGGGTATGATTGGCCGCTAATGAAAGATACACTAACTTGGAGTGATCGCTTCAAGTTAGCCAAGTTTGTAATGACTGCGGATCGTTTCACTCAAGGTAAGAAAGTAGAACAGTTTGAAGAAGCTTGGTCTAAGTGGTTAGGTGTAGATCATTCATTGTTTGTTACATCTGGTAGCACAGCAAACTTCTTATTGCTTGATGCAGTCAAAGAGATGTATTTCAAGAACAAGAAGAAAGTCAAGGTTCTCGTACCCGCATGTACGTGGGTAACCAATATCAATCCTGTCATGCAGCTTGGTATGGAACCTGTGTTCTGTGATATCAATCTTGATAACTATAGTTTTGATTTAGAAAATGCTGCTGCTATCGCAAAGAAGCATAAGATTGACATTGTGTTCACGACACATCTTCTTGGTTTACCTGCTAACACATATGCTCTTCGCAGTATTTTTCCTAATGCAATCATGCTTGAAGATGTATGTGAATCTCATGGTGCTAAAGACATATTAGGATGTAAGGCTGGATCAAATACTACTGGATCAACATTCAGCTTCTACTTCGGGCATCATATGTCTACAGTTGAAGGTGGTATGGTCTGTACCAATAATGTTGATCTGTATAATCTAATGCGAATGAAGAGATCGCATGGCATGTCGCGTGTGTCTGTTGTTCCAGAAGATTATGCTGCGGCTCATCCTGAAATTGATCCTCAGTTTTTATTCGTCACTGCTGGTTATAACTTCAGAAACACAGAACTTGGTGCTGTTCTAGGTCTATCTCAGTTGAAGAAACTTGATGGTTTCATTGAGACACGAAGAAAGAACTTTGATCGCTATATAGGTATCATGTCTCAGTGCCAGCATAAGTTCCATTTACCATCTAATGATGAAGGTAACAGTTCATTCTGCTTCCCGTTCATTGCAAGAGATAAACTGAATAAAGATTGCCTTCTCAGAAGATTGAAGAATAGCTTTATTGAGTATCGCCCAGTTGTTGGTGGTAATCTATTGCGTCAGCCATATATGAGTGGGCATGTGATTGCTTGCAAGAAAGGACCATACAACGTAGATATCGTTCATGAAAACGGCATATACATAGGCAATAACCAATTCGTTGGTAATCGTGAAATGAACATTCTAGAAGATATAATTAGGAGTTTGTGATGAGCAATAAGATTATTGCAGAGATGCTTGACGTTACCATCAAGCAATATGTGAATGAAAAACTAGAAATGAAGTCTATGTGGGGTGTTGAATCACCTGATTATGCAGCATCTGATAGCATCGGTGAAGTGTTAGAGAAGCTTGCTATTCTTCACATTCGGACTTGGCATCTTGAGGATGCTATGCAGGCAGCTAAGTCTGATGAAGAACTTGCTGAACTCAAGCGCAAGGTTGATATCTGTTTTAAGGTTAAGCGACCAAAACTGGTTGCTGCATTAAATGCTATCATTGATGATGCCATTGTGAATGCAAAGTCTCTTCGTGAAGATTCGGTAAAGTTGTATAAGGGTGTAAAGTGACAAAGCTTTGCTTCTTCAACTTCTATCATAACGGTGATCTATTTCACTCTAAGGCGTTCGTGCGCGAAGTCGTAAAGCATCTTGGTAGAGAGAATGTTTTGTATGCTCACAACAAAGATCCTCGTGCGATTGAAGATTTAGAATTACAGCATGTTCGTCTTGAAGGAGTATCAGACAAGGTAAAAATACTACGATTAGAAAATCCAGACATGCTACTTGTCAATACTTGGATAGGATCTTACTTTGACAAATACACTGGAGAATGCACACTGAATTTCAACATGAAGATGTGGGTAGATATCTACGAAGATATCAACAAGACTTTCAATCAGAAGATGGTACTCGGACCAGTAGAAGACTACTTACCGTATGTTGATTATACCAAGTATGATTTGACTAATGTTCGTTCTTTTATTGATAGTGAGCCTAAATCAAAGATACTGTTCTGTAATGGGCCAGCCATGTCAGGACAATGTAAATATAACGGTGATATGAAAGATATCATTGATCCTCTTGCAGCACAGCATGAAGACAAGATATTTCTTACGACACATAAGATAGATAATGTGTGGCCAAATGTAATCTACACCGGCGATATCATCAAGTCTGATAGATGTGATTTGAATGAGATTTCATATCTTTCCAAATATTGCAGTCTTATCATAGGTCGCAACTCTGGTCCATTCTGTTATGCATCTACTGGCGAAAACTTGAATGACTCAACTAAGACATTCCATGCATTTGGTCATCAGCAATCAGACTGCTTCACAATGGGCATTTCAACAAAATCAAACTATCTATTTCATAAGTATGAAAGCCCGGGACAGCTTTATAGTTCAATTAGGAATCTAGTAGACAAGATATGACAAACTCAATTTGTACAAAGGTATGCGAATATGACGAAGACAATAAAGGAACATATAGAAGCGACGAGGAAAAGACTTGCAGAGGTTGCGGCAGAACGGCAAGTGAAATTACCGAATGGTTCTACGCCAACAAAGAACGCAAAATCGAAATTGCCAAAGCAGCAAGACAACGCACCAAAGCCCGCAAAGAAGCCGAGAAGCAAAGGAAAGTGATTTCTATTGACTTGATTTGATTCCTATAGTACAGTGTTATAACTTAAACACACATAGAGGAAGTTATGGCTAGCACCAAGTATTTTACGGAACACGTTGAGATTGATGTTGATCTTTCTGAATGGACAGATTCCGAACTAATCGAAGAAGTCAAGTCTCGCGGCTACAATGTAGAACAAGAGCCTGACCTCATTGAAGCTGAATACTATTGGAATCGTGGAAATAAAAAGGAAGCACTTATTCTTGTGGAAAGAGAATATAAGTGGCTTCGTGGAATTGCTAATCTAGCTAACTAAATACTATTAATTGCGGGGTTGGTATATGGGTTGTGCCCCAGCCTTCCAAGCTGTAGAAGCGGGTTCGAGTCCCGCACCTCGCTCCAATTTAAATAATGAGGCATAGACACATGATTTGGTTTATCGTTTTGAATGTTGTAATGAATAATGGTGATGTTTACACTGATGTTCATTATCCTAACTCTCCCCTATACAACAATGAGCAAGAATGTAATGCTGCTGGTCGTGAACTCGTAGACCAAAAGCAGATTGAAGTTGGCACAAACTCAGGCCGCACATATTATACTTGTATGGTAATCACTCCTGAGCAAATCAGAACTGCAACAGGAAAGTCTGGTAGCAATTCATGAATTATGTTTTTGATGTAGACGGGACTCTTACTCCGTCTAGAAGTTTGATTGACTCTGAGTTTGAATCATTCTTTCTAAACTTCTGTAAAACACATCCCGTCTATATTGTTACTGGTTCAGACTATAAGAAAACCGAAGAGCAATTGGGTTCTGATATCTGCTATGCAGTAGAAGGAATCTTCAATTGCTCTGGTAATGTCTTGACAAAGAGGGGTATTAGAATATACCAGAATATTTTTGTTCTTACTGAACAAGAAAGAGAAGCTCTTGAAAAAGAAACAATGATTTCAGGCTTCTCTGTTCGTACTGGTAATCACATTGAACTACGTATTGGTACAGTCAATTTTTCTATAGTAGGTCGCAATGCAAACAAAGTGCAAAGACAACAATACATAGAATGGGACAATGCTACAAACGAACGCAAAATAATTTGTCAAAGACTTAACAGTATGTTCCCACGACTTGATTGTGTAGTTGGTGGTGAGACTGGTATTGATATCTTTCAGAAAGATAAAGATAAGTCTCAGATTGCAAAGTATGTATATCCCTTCACGTTCTTCGGTGATAAGTGTGAAGTTGGTGGCAACGACCACACAATCTATCTACTAGCTGATCATGCTCATTGGGTAGCAAATTGGGAAAACACATATCAAATTTTAAAGGACATATGTGATGAAGAACGAAGACAGACAACCTCTGTATGAGCATATCATCAGACAGATTGATGGTTTGGCATATGATATGAACTGTGATCTATTTGACGGTTGGTATAAAGAGAAGTGCCGAAACACTCTAAGAGAAATTCGTGATCATATCAATAAGGCATTAGAACAATGAAAGTACACATCGGACCATATACAAATAATCGTTACGTTGCTGATTTTCATTACAAGTACATGAACAAAAAGTACAAGTATGAATGGGAAGAAAGCACGACTCGTTTTGAGAAGGTTCTTGAGAAGCTTGAGGGTTGGTATCAAACTGTTTTAGATGCAACAATCAACAAGCTTATCAGTAAGCGTAAGCGTAAGATCAATGTTCGCATTGATAACTATGACACTTGGTCAATGGATCACACGCTGGCACATATTGCTCTACCTATGCTTAAGCAGCTTAGGGATACCAAGCACGGCAGTCCTTTTGTAGATAAGGAAGACTTGCCAGAACATCTTCGTTTCTCTGAAAGAGAGAGTGCAGTTTTTGATCATGGATATTATGACAAGAGCCTGAATGCTTCTCCAGAAGAAATTGAAGCAGTAGACGAAAAGTTTCAATCTCAGTGGCTTTGGGTTATTGATCAGATGATCTGGAGCTTTGAGCAGGAACTTGATGAAGATGAAGGTGACAAGAATTTCTATGATCCTTATGCTCCTGATGAAGTCATTGAACCTCGTACTTACAGTGTTTTGAAAGCTGATGGCACTGTGGTTGAAAAAGAAGAATTATGTTGGTTTGAAAAGCGTGAGCGTGAACGCGGTAAGTTCAACAAAGAAAAGTTTGATACTTATCACAAGCGCAAGCAGAACGGATTTACTCTCTTCGGCAAGTACTATCAGAGTTTGTGGGATTGATTATGAAGTGTGAAACGTGTAAGCGTGTATACACACCTATGCCAGGTTTAGAAGATACTGAACAAGCAAGTGGTTGTGCAGCAACTCTTTACCTGAAAGATAGATCGTTCTATATACTAGCACACTATGGCTCTAGGTTTGACATGCAGAGATATTCTCTCAAACTTGGACATTATGAAATAGGACATATTTGTGATGACTGCATAAATATATTCATCAATGAAGGTAGAGCAAATCTCATTGAAGACGGAGTGTGGTAACTATCTAGAAGGAATAGAACTATGACATACAAGACTATTTCCGAAGAAATCCTAAAACAAGCCGCAGAGATTATGGGTCCCGACAGCAACTTTCACACAGCACTGAAATGGGGCGATGACTATAGACAAGCAGGTATGAACCCAGTATACTATACTAATGATGAAGAACGTATGGTATATGTAACTACTGAAGAAAAGATGAGTGGAACTAAGTTCAATTAAGGAGATACTATGAACATTCTCGAAACACAATGGAAGCAACGTGAGTATGACGGCAAGTGGGAAAAGCTTGCTAAGATTATGGATTATGACAACAAGTATGTCTATAAGACTGAGAGTGGATCTAGAATGACATACACTCCAGAGAAGTGGGCAACAGTTGGTGTTTTTGATTATGTAGGAGAACTTGAATAATGGCAGGCAATGTAAAACTTATTAAGCTAACTAATCGTGATGAAATTCTGGCAGAAGTTCTTCATATTTCCTTTGACAATTTGGTAATAAAGAATCCTGTTCGCATTGTGGTTCTTGGTGCATCTAAAGTCGATCCAAACACACCAAATGTTGGCATTGCGCCGTGGGCAGAATTCTCTGAAGATAAAGACTTCACGATTGACAGGGCACATGTTCTTTGTATAATGAATCCTGTATCTGATTTCCTCAATCAGTACAATTCCATTTTTGGTGGCATCATTGCACCTTCAAGTAAACTCATTCTTCCTGGAGCATAATGACAAACAACTTTTACACTAATGTTCAAGTGTATGGTTCAAGAATTCTCTATAGAGGCGTAGAAAACGGTAGGAAAGTAAGAAGCAAGATCGATTACTTTCCTACTTTTTTTGTGCCTGCAAAAGAGAAGACTGACTGGACAACCATTCACGGTGAGTACGTTTCTGAAATAAAGCCCGGCAACATTCGTGATGCTAGAGATTTCATCAAGCAGTACGAAGATGTTGAAGGCTTTAAGATTTATGGCAACAACAAGTATGAGTATGCGTTCATCGCAGACACATTCACAGATGATATTGAATGGGACGCATCTCTCATTAACGTTACCAACATTGATATTGAAGTAGGTTCAGAGAATGGTTTTCCTGAACCTGCAACTGCATCTGAGCCAATTACAGCAATTGCTTTCAAGAGCAAGAACAAGTTTATTGTGCTGGGTTGTGACAAGTTCGAAAACAAGCGTGAAGATGTTTTTTACATTCAGTGTCGTGATGAAGTAGAGTTGCTTAAAAGATTTATTAATGAATGGGCATCTGACTACCCAGACATTATCACAGGTTGGAATGTTAAGTTCTTTGATATTCCCTATCTTGTCAATCGCATCAAAAGAATTCTAGGTGAAGCAGACGCAAAGAGGCTTTCGCCTTGGATGAACCTTGATGAGCGTCGAGTCGTTCTGATGGGCCGAGAACAGGTTGCATTCGTGCCGTCTGGCATCTCGGTGCTTGACTACATTGAACTCTACAAGAAGTTTGCGCCAGGCGGTCAATCTCAAGAGAGCTATAAGCTTGATGCAATCTGTAATGTAGAACTTGGTGAGCGCAAGCTTTCATATGAAGAGTATGGTTCACTTCATACTCTATATCGTGATAACTATCAAAAGTTCATTGAGTATAACATTCGAGACGTTGAACTGGTTGACAAGCTTGAAGACAAGCTAAAACTAATTGAACTTGCATTAACTCTGGCTTATGATTCCAAGACAAACTATGATGATGTGTTCACACAGGTACGTATGTGGGACAGCATCATCTACAACTATCTCAAGAAGAAGAACATGGTTGTTCCGCCAATCACTCGGCATTCTAAAGATGCTGCATACATTGGTGCGTTTGTGAAAGATCCATTGATCGGTATCCATAAGTGGGTTGCAAGCTTTGACTTGAACTCACTGTATCCACATTTGATCATGCAGTACAACATCAGTCCTGATACATTGATTGAGCCTGCAAACTATGATGGAACGATGAGAGAGTTTATCTCACGAAACACTGTAACGATTGATGCTCTTCTAAATCAAGAGTGTAAGACAAGTGTTCTTCAAACTGCTAATGTGACACTGACTCCGAATGGTCAGTTCTTCACAAAAGAGAAGCACGGGTTCTTACCCGAAATCATGGAAACAATGTACAATGATAGGTCTGCGTACAAGAAGAAAGCTATTGCAGCTAAACAAGAAGCTGAACGTGAAACTGATCCAGTAAGAAAGTTTGAGATTGAAAAGAGGATCGCTCGTTTCAACAATCTTCAGTTGGCTAAAAAAGTTTCACTGAACTCAGCTTACGGTGCCCTTGGCAATGAGTTCTTTCGTTTCTTTGATGTCAGACAAGCATCTGCTATTACAACAGCAGGTCAGTTATCTATTCGCTGGATTGAGAATAAACTAAATGAGTACATGAACAAGCTACTCAAAACGGAGAATAAAGATTATGTCATTGCATCAGATACGGATAGCATTTATCTGTCACTTGATAAATTGGTCAGCAAGACTATTGTTGAACAGAACCCAACTGCTGACACAAAGAAAATCATCAAGTTCATGGATAGGGTATGTGAAGATCGCATTCAACCGTTTATTGACAAATCTTACTCTGAGCTTGCTGAGTATGTTAATGCCTACGAGCAAAAGATGCAAATGAAGCGCGAAGCTCTTGCTGACAAAGGTATCTGGACAGCCAAGAAGCGTTACATTATGAATGTCTATAACAACGAAGGTGTTGAGTATGCAAAGCCTAAGGTAAAGGTAATGGGTCTTGAGATGATCAAGTCCTCAACGCCAGCATATTGTCGTAAGATTTTGTGGGAAGCAATTGATATCATTCTAAACAAAACTGAAGATGATATGATTGGCATGATTGAGACATATCGGCAAGAGTTTAGATCACAAGCCATTTCAGACATTGCATTCCCTCGTGGTGTTAATGGTCTAGAGAAGTTCGCTGATGCTAAAGCAATCTTTGGCAAGGGCACACCTATTCATGTTCGTGGTTCTTTGCTGTATAATAATCTTATCAAGCGTAAGAAGCTGGACAAGACTTATCCAATGATCATGGAAGGTGAGAAGATCAAGTTTCTTTATCTTAAAGAACCAAACACAATTCAGTCTAACGTCATTTCGTTTCCGACTGTTGTGCCCAAAGAGCTTGACATAGAGAAGTATGTAGACTATGATTTGCAGTTTGAGAAGTCATTTCTTGAACCTCTCAAGATCATTCTCGACAGTATCAATTGGAAAACAGAACACGTTAGTTCATTAGAAGGATTTTTTTCGTAATGGCAAAGTATGATCATGGTGGTGGATGTCCGTGTGGACTTTATAAGGAATGTGATCCTGGATGTAGAGAGTATAAAGAGAAAGACTTTGATAAAATAATGGAAAAGATTGTAGCAGAACGCAGAAAACCTTATGTTGAAACAATGAAGCGTCCTTGGGGTGAATGGCATGTTCTTGATGTAGATCAAGGCTACAAGGTCAAGCGTCTTGAGATTTTACCTGATCAAGCAATCTCACTTCAGTATCATAAGCATCGCTCAGAACACTGGACGATTGTGCAGGGTGAAGGTAAAGTCATTGTTGACGGTAGCATCTTCACCGTGAAGAAGGGCGAATCATTTCATGTGCCAAAGCTTTCTCTTCATAAGATTGCGAATACTCACTTGACTGAAACTTTGATTGCGATTGAAGTTCAGATGGGTGAGATATGCAGCGAGGATGATATCGTTCGCTGCTAAATACTAAGCTACGGAGAATCGTAGCAATCACATAATATTGGAGAATCAATATGTCAAATATGTTTACATCCTTACTCAAGGAGATTGATAATGAATATGCTGGCATCGCGGATGAAGGAGTCGAAGCTGGTGACGTTACTGGTTTTATTGGTACTGGCAGCTATAGTCTTAACGCTCTGCTATCTGGTAGCATCTATGGGGGTTTACCTGCTAACAAAGTCACAGCACTCGCTGGTGAACCGTCTACAGGAAAGACCTTTTACGCAATCAACATTGTCAGACAGTTCCTTAGAGACAACGAAACAGGATTCGTCTTCTATTTCGAATCTGAATCCGCAATATCTAAGCAAATGCTTACAGATAGAGGCATTGACACAAAGCGAGTTGCAGTTGTGCCAGTCGCAACTATCCAAGAGTTTAGAACCCAAGCCGTAAAGATCCTCGACAAGTACATTGAAGACAAGACAAGCAAAGATCGTCCACCAATGATGTTTGTTCTCGACTCACTTGGCAATCTTTCAACAGATAAAGAAATGCAAGACATTGCAGATGGTAAAGACACACGAGACATGACACGCGCTCAGTTGGTGCGTGGTGCATTTCGTGTTCTTACATTGAAGCTTGGTAAGGCTAAGGTGCCTCTCATTGTAACCAATCACGTTTACGATGTTGTTGGTTCATATGTACCGACAAAGAAGATGGGTGGTGGTTCTGGTCTTGAGTATGCTGCATCTACTATTCTGTTCTTGTCCAAGAAGAAGGATAAAGACAAGGATAATCAGATCACTGGTGCAATCATCACCGCAAATCTAAAGAAGGCTCGACTGACTATTGAAAATAAGAAAGTAGAGACACTACTCGACTATACAGATGGTCTTGATCCATACTACGGTCTTCTTGATCTTGCTGAGAAGTTTGAAATCATCAAGAAGGTATCTACACGATATGAATTGCCAGATGGAACAAAAGCGTTTGAATCTGCTATTCTAAATGATCCTGTGAAGTATTTCACTCAAGACATTCTTGATCGAATTGATGAAGCATGTAAGAATGAATTCTTGTATGGTAAGTCTAATGTTGCAGATGGAGAAGACGAATGATTATTGGTCAAGACTATAAGTTCCGTGATGATATGAAGGACTATGATACAGTCCCTATTGAAATCTTGATTGAGCCTTGGAATGGCGTTATACTTCGATACGTACAGGTATCAGTTAAGGAACTGGAAAACGATAGTGCAGTTCTGCAATTCTCATATGATCTACTTGATATGGGTAATCATACAGAGACTAATCTCAGACGAAGCAGAAAGTTTGAAGAGTTTGCAGGATTGATTTTGAACCATATGATTTTGGAGGTTTCTGAGCATGTCGCAGCTAAGTCTGGAAAAGACGATATTGAAGAGTTTGTTGAGGAATGAAAACTATTGCCGCAAAGTAATACCATTTCTCAAGAGTGAATACTTTTCGAATGAAGATAAAGTTCTTTTTGAACAGATCAATGACTTCATTCTGAAGTATAACAAACGACCTACTGCTGATGCTCTAGAAATTGAAATCAATTCTCTAGTTAAGATTACTGAAGAAGAGGTTAAGGCATGTAAGAATGCCTTAACTTCCTTTGACGAATCCAAAGAAGAGACATCTGAAGAATGGTTGATCGATAAGACAGAGACTTTCTGTCAAGAGAAGGCAATCTATCAAGCAATGATGTTGTCCATTGAAATCATGAATGGACAAAACAAGACACTTGGTAAAGGATCTATTCCTCATGTATTGACTGAAGCACTCTCAGTTTCATTTGATCCAAATATCGGTCATGATTTTTTCCAAGATGTAGAAAAGCGATATGATTTCTATCATAGAGTAGAAGAACGTATTCCATTTGATCTTGAATTCTTCAACAAGATCACCAAAGGTGGTTTGCCCAAGAAGACTTTGAACATCATTCTTGCCGGTACTGGTGTCGGTAAGTCTCTTGCTATGTGTCACTTTGCTGCTGCCAATCTCACAATTGGTAAGAATGTTTTGTACATCACAATGGAAATGGCAGAAGAAAGAATTGCAGAACGTATTGATGCAAATCTTCTTAACACAGCAGTTGACGATCTAGAGAAGATGCCAAAAGATTTGTATGAGAGAAAGGTTGCATCTCTCAAGAACAAGACTAATGGTAAGTTGATCATCAAAGAGTATCCTACTGCATCAGCTTCGTCTCAGCATTTCAGAACTCTGCTAAATGAACTGAGATTGAAGAAGAGCTTCGAACCTGATATCATCTATATCGACTATCTTAACATTTGTTCCTCTGCTAGAATGAAAGCTGGACCTAATGTTAATTCTTATACTTTCATCAAAGCAATTGCAGAAGAACTAAGAGGTCTTGCAGTCGAGTTTGATGTTCCAATTATATCTGCTACACAAACTACAAGAGGCGGCTACTCAAATTCAGATGTTGGTCTTGAAGATACATCGGAATCATTTGGTCTGCCAGCGACTGCCGATTTCATGTTTGCGTTGATCAGCACTGAGCAACTTGAAGACTTAGGTCAGATCATGGTAAAGCAATTGAAGAACCGATACAATGATCCGACAACTAACAAGAGATTTGTCATTGGTGTAGATAGACCTAAAATGAAACTGTATGATGCTGAAGCTTCTGCACAACACGATATTGCAGACAGCGGTCAAATTCAAATGCCTAACAAGACGAACGACAAGAGAGATAAATTCAAAGGTATCAAGGTTTAAGGAGAGAAAACATGAAGAACTATGAAGTTGTACTTGATGACAATGACTATTCTTGGCTTGTGTATGAAACTCATACGGATCAGATCATCAAAGCGTTTTTCTTTGAAGATGAAGCCTCAGAATACACTCAATTTCTGAACAAGGGTGGTGCGTTTGATGGTTGGACACCAAGATTTATGACCACAAAATCTCTCATTGATATCAATGACATATTTGATGCAGAATTCTCTTGACGATGGCACCAGATATGCTATTATGTGTGCATAAAAGAGAGAGTTAATGACATGAGCAAGATTGCTTCTAGTTGTGAAAACTGTATCTGGGCAAAGCGTTATACCAAGGCTGAGAAGCCTCGGTCCGCAGAAGAAGTCTGGGCGGAGAAGACAAACTGGCAGAAGTTCTGGGGCGACTTCACGATGCTTCGCTGGGAAGTCGCTATCAGAGAAGACAAACACGATATCTATGAAAACTATCGCCGTTGCACTCGGTATCCCGAAGTGACACGCAAGCATAAGGATGATCTTTGTGGTGAACACACAACTCTCTAAGCCTGAAGTGAAGCAGTCAGAAGTAGACCGCTTCATGTCATTCGCGAATGCACTCCGTCACGGATATGTGAAAGAGTGGAAAGCGCGCGGTATGCTATATACGTTTCACGAAATGAAGTCTGATGATCGTGATCGTGTCTATCGATGGGTCAAGAACTGTTTGGAGATGGAAGGGTTTCATCTTTCAGACTGTGAGAAGATCACAGATTGGTTGATGGAGAACATGAAGTATGATTAGGTCTTATGATGTAGATTTTTATATTCTTGACAACCGTGCAGGGTTCATGCTATATTGTTTCGAAGATGATGATTGTATCTGGGAACAGTTCTTCGTAGATAGTGCTGATGCCCACAAGACTGGCCACCGGTTTCTGGATGGTTGCTATGTCAAGGGATTTGCCTACGAAGTAGCATAAATAAATATTCAAAAGGCCACTTAGCCGAGGTCGGCTTCTACCCGACTAGACGTAACTGGAGCTGAAAATGGGGGTTCGAATCCCTCAGTGGTCGCCAATTTTTATAATGGAGAAAGTGAATGTCTGCACCGAAGTCTAAGTCTGCTTACACATCTAAGGGTGAGCGTGAAGCAAATCGTAGTCTGTCAAAGGCTATCAAGCGTGAACGTTCCGCTATTGATAAGTGGACACTCTTGCAGAAGGCATGGTTGAAGGGTAAGAACCCGTGGGTCACTGTGCCTAATCCTAATACGGCCGACACTCGTGCGCGATATGTTCGTGTTCGTGCTGAGACTGAGTGGGGTGATCCTCGCAAGGGCTTCATGTTCGGCGCAATGAAGGACTAAACAATAAAGCGGGCGTGGCGTAATGGTGAGCCGCGGCAGACTTAAAATTTGCTACAATAGAAACGATGTGGGTTCGAGTCCCACCGCCCGCACCAACTATCTTTTTCTATTTCTCCAAGTTGGAGTTTGAGAATGACAGTTAGGACATAACAACATAAGATTTTCTTTTGAGTTATTTCTGTTATTGCCATCTATATGCTCTAACTCTAATGTAATAGGTAAATCGTTCCAAGTGGTGTTTAGACACTTTTGACATTGATGATTATGTTCTCGTATCAATCTCTTTTTGATTGCCGCGGGTTTAATAAGACCATCAAAAGACTTTAACTCTTTACCTTTGTTATGTGCTTGTCCTAACATATGTGAAGTGTCAATGTCAAAACGGTCAATGTTTCTTTGTAGATTGGCATAGTTGCCGCCTGCTTGAACCAGACCCATCTTGTCTAAACATTGTGCATATGAAATTGAGTTTTTCACTATGTCTTCTAATATATGTTTTTGCCACTTGGTATATTTACGCATATTAAGTCCTCATAAATAGGTAGTGTTAGAGATATATTTTTCTGTCTCTACCTATTTATAAAAACGAAGAATTTGCGCCTTTAGCATAGCGGTTAATGCAGACGGCTCATAACCGTCCGATCCTCAGTTCGAATCTGAGCGGGCGCACCAAATAACGGCGTGGGTGTTGGTACACGGGAGGGCCTTATAATCCCTTTAGCACTAGATGAGTGTTCTTGACTTGGTTCGAATCCAAGCACGCCGACCAATTATGATGAGGATGTGAAATGAACGAATGGCTTGATAGAGGATGTTTCTGTGTTACATGGGTAGGTCTTATGTGGATTGCAGATATGATGTTGAGTAATACTGGTGTTACCACATATAGTGCATTGATGATTGGTGCTGTGTCACTTGTTATCATAGGCTTAATCAAGCAATACTGGGCGAGAGTGACGGAATAGGTATACGTATCGGTCTCAAAAACCGAGTTCTGTGGGTTCGAGTCCCACCTTTCGCACCAAAAAACAAAATGACATATTGGGAAATATACTACGGTAAATGTAAAGAAAAGCCAAAAGGATCTCCAGATTGTCATGCGTATTGCAGACTATGTGATGGTCTTAATTGGAAACCACTAGGACCAAAAACTTACGACGAAATGTTAAAATTTTTCTTAGAACTTGATAATTCTAAGAATATGTGATATAAATAAAATACAGTTTAAGAAAGACTAAAATGAAACATTATTGCCCCTTCACAATTAATCAAGAGACACGCCAGCCAGCATGGGCAGGTGTGATGAGGGGTTCTATGTAACTAAGTCCAAGACAGACTTGTTTCACAGAGCCTCAGAAAAAACTTCTGAGGCTTTTTTCGTTTCTAGTATGTAAAAATAAAAGTTGACTTCGTAGTTTGTACCTGTTATATTGTGTTTGTAAGTTGATTGAAGAAAGTTTCCCAGCCGCGCGGGCAAGATAGATGCGGTCGCTGATTGACATTGTTAAGTTCCTATGAGTACCTTTGCTCTTCTCAAAGGCGCACTGAGTAGCGAAATATCCAGTGAGGGTCTGTGACTCAGCACAGCCTCACATTCTACTTTCGTCAGTAGTCACTAGCAGGTGGCCACCGCGACAAGTCATTCATTGGTGTAGGGGAAGCACGGCGGCCGAAATCCGCAGGCATGAGTTCGATTCTCATATGATGATGTGACTGCTGACGAAAGTAGAAATACATTCGGCGATAGCAATCAAGGTGATCGCGCTCGGCTGTTAACCGAGAATGAGGTTGGTTCGATCCCAACTCGCCGAGCCAATTCATGGACCAGTAACTCAGTGGTAGAGTAGCGGCCTCTTAACCCGCGTGTCGTGAGTTCAATTCTCACCTGGTTCTCCAATCTGCTGGCCTTTCTAAGAAGACGAGATAAACGCGGTAAAGCGAATAATGTTAACGTCGGAGACTTCCGCTGCCAGCAACTTTACAATGGCCTATTAGTGAATGGATATCACTCCTCTCTGTCTAAGAGGTGTAGCGAGTTTGAGTCTCGCATAGGTCGCCAAGATTGTTATTGTTCTTCTAGAAGTCAGGAAACATCTGCGGAGTCGGATGAAACATAGGTGCAAATCCTATACGATAACATACTATATAAAATATAACGGAGTATAGCGCAGTCTGGTAGCGCATCTGCTTTGGGAGCAGAGGGTCGTGGGTTCGAATCCTACTACTCCGACCAATTCATGAAGTCTGAGTTGTGGGTACACTCGTAGTGGCACAAGTAGCTGAAGGAACCCTCGCCAATTCAAATCAGTGTAGTGTAACGGTAGCACAGCGGTCTCCAAAACCTCTTGTCAGGGTTCGAATCCTTGCACTGGTGCCAATTGACTTGACATTCAAGATTACCTCGTCTATAATATAACAACAATAACGAGAGGACAAAATGGCAAGACTGACAACTAAACGAGTGATGGATCTTCAAGATAGTTTCATTAAGGCAGGCATCATGCGTGATCCTAAGTCTTACACAGCAGATGAATTAAAGTATCTTTGTCCTAATGTTCCTGCTGATTTCATTGACGATCACGTGGCCGTTAGAGACGGAAAGAAGAAAGTAAGTGACTGGCAGCGTATACCGCTGAAGATCGAAGATTTGTAATATAACGGGCCCTTAGTGATAATGGGAGCACAACGCCTTTGCACGGCGTGGGTAAGAGTTCGATTCTCTTAGGGTCCACCAACAATGATCTGACTACGCATTAACATCCGTCATGAATGTCAGACAGTCGGCCGAATAACTGTGAGGTCGACACTTAATAACGCCGCATTAGTACAATGGTAGTACAGGGGCTTTGTAATCCTCTGATGGGAGTTCGATTCTCTCATGCGGCACCATTTCATACAGTTTGGGTGAGCGGCAACGACGGCGAGTTGCGGCGGACTGTAAATCCCCTGTCTAGTACTTAGAAGGTTCGAATCCTTTCTCACCCACCAAATTATCCAGCGTTCTAGATAAGCTGGAGAGACCTAGTAAGCCCAACATGAGGGAAAGCTTACGAATGCAGGATTGCTGACTCAGTCCGCGAAAGGGCTAAACCTGCAAGGTGTACGGAATATATTGGCTTGTAGCTCAATGGTAGAGTAGGCGCTTGATAGGCGTTTGACGAGGGTTCGATTCCCTACTGGCCAACCAATTATCCGTGTGAAGGATAAACCCCGTTCATTACCATATGAGCGACTAGTTCATCTGAATGCCACTCACGACGAGTGCGATGACCATAGTCTGGGCCTACATCATTCCACGGGCGCAAGTCAGGCATTGCGAATGTACTTTGCCCATCGCCACCCCAACGGGTGCCAAGCAAAGAATACAAAGCTTGATAATGATGAATGTCTAAAATTTGCCCACGGCACGGCATAGTTTCAGTTGTGTCCCAAGAAAAGGGCAAATAAATGATTTGACTTAGATACATATCCATAGTATACTCCATTATGTGAGTGATTGACAAGGATATTTAGTTTATTTCTAGCATAGCCTGGGGCGGTAGGTGTACACTACCAAAGTACGGTTCGAATCCGTCGCTGGAAGCCAGTTTATTGGAAGATCGTCTAACGGTAGGACGGTGGTCTTTGAAACCACGAATCTAGGTTCGATCCCTAGTCTTCCAGCCAAGTTTAAGGTTCTATTCAGCAACTCAAAAAACTTTTTATTTCAGAAAAGCAAAAAGCAGAACCTGTTGATTTTATAAAGGATACATCATGGATTACTGGTTTACCAAATCGACTAAAAGAATACTCATGGAACATATAGATATTCCTAATCCTAGTGATGAACTAGTCAAGATCATGGATAGTCTGGTCGAAGAATATAATACAGACGCATGGTACTTGATCTTTGGGTTTAGTGAGACTGAAATCAAATTCATTTTCAATAACTTCCCATCGTTCAAGTCATACACAAGAGGCTTCTATTTTTATTTCTTCGAACAAACAAATGGTATGACAAACCAGAGAGATATTGCCAAGAAGTTTCAGGAAATAAACGACTTGACTCTTGCAATAGAAGCCTGTAAGATGGCCGAATTCGATCCAAGCTTGTTGGATTTCCTTGATGGGAAAATCACGGAGCCTAAGTTAATCAATTGGGGTGTTGGTCAGGTTATGAAGATGTATCCTAAGAAGTATTCAGCCGCTGAAATCAAGGCGGCTATCGAAAAGAGATTTAAGGTTTAGTGAATAGTGTGTATCTGATGGGAAGTTGGCAAGGTGCCAGCATAGTAGCAATACTATGTTATTTCCCAATTAGCCTGATGAATACTGAGTCCCTCCAGCGGGATACCGTCCGATATAGGCTGCCAGTTTACTGGGTAATGAATAAGGACGGCAGTAATTCGTGCTTGCATAGCATATAGCCCATAGAAGTAGCTGCACTACAACAAACGGACTGGTTACCGTAGTGGCGAACGGCGCGGGCTTTTAATCCGCTATGCAAACACCGTGGGTTCGAGTCCCACCCAGTCCTCCAATCGGTTCCAACGCACGAGGAACACAGTATACCTAGGATAGATATTGTGTGAACTGCGTTAGGGCAGAGCCTGCGAGAGAGGCTAAGTAAAATATCTCTCGCACCTATTAAGGCGCATTAGTTTAGTGGTTAGAATGCTGGGCTTTCAATCCGGAGAGAAGGGTTCAATTCCCTTATGCGCTGCCAATTTGATACTGCTGGAGTGTGTTGGATACACCTTCCTGCCTTCAAGCGGGAGTGTCCTAGGTAAAGGGTTCGATTCCCTTGGCAGTGCTAATATTGCGGGATAGAGAAGCGGTCATCTCGGTTGGCTCATAACCAGCAGATCGTGCGGTTCGAATCCCACTCCCGCAACCAATTTATGGAAACGAATGCGAAAGGCATCAGCAAGCCCCGAACGGGCTGTAGAAAGTAAGTAACTATACGGAATCGGCCGATAACTGTATAGCGAAAGCGAGTATTGATAGGTTCGATTCCTATCGTTTCCAACTTATTATGCTGTCTTAGTTCAATGGTAGAACGCTGGTTTGTGGAGCCAGTTACGGTGGTTCGATTCCACTAGGCAGTACCATTTGTTGCTCATTCGTCTAACGGTAGGACTCCTGACTCTGACTCAGGGTATTGTGGTTCGAATCCATGATGAGCAGCCAATCAAGCAGCGCGACGAACGTTTTCATCTTTTTCGTGTCTTACAGAATCCCTGAGAGTATTGGCTATCACTTTTGGTGATAGAGTTTTGCTTCTTGGTATAGATAACTGTAGTCTGGATTCAGGATGTATAAATTTCTCATGATCACCACGACCACTATTATCTGCTGGTGTCCAACCTATCTTTATGACACGATCTCTTAAATCTTTTCTAGTTAGGTTTAGCTTACCTTCTTGAAGCTGTACGAATTGCATGAATGTGAGCATATAATTTCCTTTCTGATAAATATTTATAAATTGGGGTAATGGCAGAATGGCTTATGCAGCGGACTGCAAATCCGCAAATACAGGTTCAATTCCTGTTTACCCCTCCAAACATTTGAAAGAGCATAAATAAATCAAAGGAGTTTATCTTATGCTTTCATTCTCACAATTCATGACAGAACACGTACTTTCGATTGGACTCAATCCAGAACACGAGAAGTACAGAGAACAGTATCGAAACGATATTCATGACATTCTCAGAAATTCATATTCAGGTATCGGTGGATATTCTGGTATTTCATCTGGATCCGAAGATGAATCCAAGTCGATACATAACGATATCTCAAACTCTGCAATGAAGGTTGTTGTAAGAAAAGGTAAAGTTTCAGCGGTAACACTTTACAAGAAACAACTTGGTAGAAAGTCAATTGCAGTTGGCACAGATGGTACCAAACGTGGCAAACTTGATTTCATGAAAACCGCTGCTGAAGATAACAAGATGAAAAGATCATGGGCTGAAGTCTCTGGTGCACCTGAAGCAATCATGCGAAAGATTGGAACTCCTGTTGTTCCATCTAGTGAAGCAGAAAAGCTTCTTGGAAAGAAAGTTCGTATCGTAGATAAAGAACGATATAGAAGAAAAATTGGCTCTCATTCTCATGAGAAAGTCATAATGGGTTATCCTCAGAAGCCTTGACATTCTTTCATTTTTGTGTTATAATTTCGTCATAATGAGTAAGGAAATGATTATCAGTATCGTTGAGTGTTCTTCTGGTCTAGCAAATGAAATTCTAATCAAGTCAGATACAACTGTAGAAGAACTTGATGAAGCAATAGAGAATATTCTAATAGACAACATCACATATCAATCAGAAATCAATATTTTGTATCCATCAAAGTTTAGTAGCATTGTTAGTACTGTTGCTAAAAGATATGGTATCAATGCATCTGTAGCCCCCTCCGCTACGAACGGAGAGTAAGGTAACTGGACATGGGTAGAAGTACCTAATGCAGGTTCGAATCCTGTCAGATGCTCCACTAAATACTCTCAAAGGAGAGATTTCACATGAAAACATTCAAACAGTTTATGACTGAAGCATACAATGTAGATTATGGTACTCAGGGCGGCTCTAACAAGGGCGGTAAAGCTACTGACGAACAGGGCAATCAGTTCTATGTCAAGCACTACAAAGATGGTGAACATGCCAAAGTCGAAGCATTAACGAGTGCTATCTATCATCACATGGGTATCAATACACTTGATCCTAAGCACGAAGTCATCGACGGCAAGCCATCTGTTGTTACAAAGTGGCAAGAAGGTCTGAAGCCAATGGGTCATAAAGACTTCAACAAGCTTTCGCCTGAGCAAGCAGAACATGTCGGTAAGATGTATCATGCTGCTGTGCTTACAAAGAATTGGGACATCACTGGTACAGGTCTTGATCATGGTGAAGGTAATATGCAAATTCATCCTAAGACTGGCAAGATTTACAATGTTGATCCTGGTGGCTCATTTCATTATAGAGCGCAGGGTGGTCCAAAAGACTACAGTTCAGACATCTCAGAAAAAGAAACATTCAGAGATGATAACAAAGAATCAGGTAAAGTATTTAATAAAGTATTTGACGCCCACCCTGATGCAGAACAAAAGGGGTTTGATGCTGTACGTAACATGGATGACGAACACGTTCATGGCTTATTCAAAAACTCTGGCTTACAGAATTGGCAGAGCTTGCACAAGACGTTCATGCAGAGAAAGAACAATTTAATTAAATCTTATGGAGGTTGACCTTATATAATGTGGATTTGTTTTAATGATGGTTTTGTGAGTGCAGTTGAAGATTGGAATGACAAGAGTATGCTTCGTGTTCGTGCTAGAAAGCGTGAGCATCTAGAGTTTCTGAATGTGCCTATTCAGCAGGATCAGGGCACAGATTACAAGTTTCGTTGTTTCATTAATAAAGAATCCTTTGCTGATATTGTCAAGCAAAGGATTCTAAACATCAACTACGGTAATTTCAAGAGTAGTGTGACAGATCGTAGACTGCATGATTTGTATGCCAACTTCTGGGAACTACACTATGATTACCAGATTGCTCATTATGGTTATCGGCGTCTTGTTCCAAATGGCAATTCTAATTGACTTGGGTTAAGAACTGGATGAGCGTCCCAGAAGTGAATATGATCTATACCTAACCTTGGACCATATTTGCCTCTGTTTGCTCTTACGATTGTTGGATGAGGCATGATTTGAAATGTGGTCTGTCTTGGTATGAGAAACTCTTTCTCATTATCAAAATGTGATCTTGTTCCGATAAACTCACCTGGATGACCTGCTGGTAGATGTATTTTCAAAATATGTCTATCGCCAGGATCATCACCAAAATTATCTTCTTTCACTCTACCTCTTTTTACTCTAGAGGAAAATTCTAATCCTGTACCAGGTTCAATAGAAGATGATGTATATCCAGGATGATAAAGTCTGTTGTAAGAGTTCTTTGCTGCTTCTAAGCCAGGATTGTATTTGACTCCTGCGAATACAGTAAGCTTTGTTGGCAACTGTCTAGACTGTAGAGCTTTATCTAGACTTTTTATATTGTGATCACCAACCATATCATCTTCATAATCGCTTCCTGTACCTAAAAAGTGCTGCCAAAGATTTCTATTCAAATAGCTACTGTCTTCTGTATATCTGGATATCTCAGGATGAAGAGTGTTCTTTGTCTGTCCATATTCTTGCAGTAATGCATTTTCTTGATCTTCGTAGTGATAAGAGTGTGATCGTAAAGGATTTGTGCGTGGCACAAGATGTTGATTTTCAAGTTTGAATCGTTCGTTGATTTCATTTTTTGCGCCATATATATCAGGCATTCTTGCAACTTCTCTTGCCATACCAAACTGATATGCATGACCCACACCTGGTACTGCGCTATACATATCTTTGTTGAAGTCATATTCAGGATTCCAGTCCGTGGGCGCATATGCTTCATTTACTTTTTTTTTCTGTGAAGTCGGTTTTGATTGTGACTGCTTTTTGATTTCAGCCATTTCTTCAGGTGTTGGCTTAACATCAAGAGAGTGCATACCATGTTGAATGAGAACTGGTGTTCCACGCGGATCGTTGTTGATTGGCTTTCGTCTGAACTGTTTTAGAGTGATCATGTTTTTATCCTGAAATGACTATAAAAGTATTTATTATCTCTCAAATCCTAATACACTAAATAGAACTATTGTTAACATCGGAAACAGAAAGGAATACATTACTGCTTAATTTCATTTTAACCTGAGCCAAAGCAAGGCTCTCCATTCATAAGGAAGATATTATGAAAAAAATATTTACATCTTTTATGCTGATTTTGTTTACTACCTTTGCACTGTCAATCACGGCAGAGGCAGCAAAGAAGACCACCATGAAAGCATCATGGTACGATTGTGTTAAACCTGGCGAATGCAGCAGAAGCAAGATTACTGCTAGTGGACAAAAATTTAATCCAAATGCATTAACAGCAGCACACAAGACACTACCATTTGGTACAAAACTGAGAGTAACGTACAAGGGAAGATCGGTCATTGTTAGAATAAATGACCGAGGCCCTTTTATAAAGGGCAGACATCTTGATCTATCAAGAGCCGCAGCAAGAAAAATTGGCTGTGGTGGTGTTTGTGTCGTTCAAGTGCAAATTCTAGGAAAGTAGAATTGTCTTGACATCTCACGTATGAATATATAATATGTGGGTTAGAGGGTTGTGAGTGGACTGTAATTGACTGGAAACTCTCGTTTATCACAATAGTGGAGGGCGTAACCACTTTAAGAAATCGCATCGAATTTGGATAGATGGCCGAGTGGTTGAAGGCGCCAGTCTTGAAAACTGGAGAACTGAAAGGTTTCGTGGGTTCGAATCCTACTCTATCCGCCAAACAAGAGGAAGATAAAATGAGTAAAGATTGTGGTTGTGGTCGTAGCCCAAATGGTAAGTGTATTGGTTGGCATGGGTTGACAAACGAACAATACTCTGCTAAACTTGCAGAATACGAAAAGAAGAACTTGACGGAATCAGCTCCTCAGTTGCTTCGTGACTAGCTTCTCTTGGCCTGAAGAAGGCTTCAAAGAAGATGAATTCACGATGGACTTCATCTATGATCTGCACGGTCTTGTCGGTATAGACGGTCCAAACGAGTTTGCTAAAATGCTTTTAGAGCATGATAAAGAGTTATGTAAAGCATTCTGTCTCAAGTGGAAAGAATATAACGAGACAGAATATTGGAGGACTAAAGAATAACTGCTGCCTTGGTATAGCTGGTGCGTACATACGCCTGAAGAGCGTGGGGACTCTGTTCGATTCAGAGAGGCAGCACCATTAGATGAATAGCACAGCGCAATCGATCAAGGCAGTGGGCTTCCAAAGTAAACGGGAAGTGAAGGGATTACCACACCTGAGTAGAAATACTCGCTATTCATTTTGCGTCTTGGGGGGTGATGGGCATCCCGCTGGTCTCATAAGCCGGAAAAGGTAGTTCGATTCTACCATGACGCACCAATTATAAATATAGAGTAAGCTGGTATGATGTAATGGTAGCTTGCCACCTTGCCATGGTGGATGCGCGAGTTCGATTCTCGCTACCCGCTCCAAATTTATAAATAGTCGGACCAATCAAGGTCTGAATGAGGTAATAATATGCTTAATACAATCGTAGTTTTGCTTCTTGTCGCAGTTGTCGCTTGGGTTATCTGGGA
>JACCDW010321907.1_pt1 | contig 91864 bp, 82 predicted proteins | sample 7449781 | NCBI WGS metagenome assembly JACCDW01 (sample SAMN15323449, study PRJNA562643) | freshwater metagenome | isolation source: river surface water | place: USA:Blue River Watershed | collected 2017-08-18
AGCCAAAGCTCGGGCCGGTTATACGTCGCTGCTCAAAGGAAGTGACTTCGTATGTCCTCTAAGCTTTTACACCTAGAGAAAGTACTATTTCACTTCAAGTGAGCACTTGATTTCGTTTGCAATCACAACAGCCTGTTACAGCTGTGTGACCTGCGCTACGCGTATCAAGCGCCCACACTTATCGGTTGTCAAATTTTTAAAGAACAAGGTACTGCGCTTTGCTTGTAAGAAAACTGTCACAAGCAGAGAGGCGAGATTATGAAGGACATTTTTATCTGTGTCAAATCAAGAACGCTTTATTTTGCAAAAACTTTAGCAAAAACTACTAAAAACGCACTTAACATGTTTGCTTAGAAAGCAATACTTAGAAACAGGTAATTTCTGAACCACAATTCGTCTAGCTAAGCCCGCTACTATAGCACGAATATTTCCGCATCACCTCGCAGAGAATCCGCATGACCGAAGACATACTGATCAACGTCACCCCTTTTGAGACCCGCGTCGCACTTGTGGCCCATGGCGCCGTGCAAGAACTGCACCTAGAGCGCAGCATTCAACGCGGGCAAGTCGGCAACATCTACTTGGGCAAAGTCGTGCGTGTTCTGCCTGGGATGCAGAGCGCATTCGTAGAGATTGGTCTCGAGCGTGCGGCGTTCATACACATCGCCGACCTGAGAGAGAACCGCAACGAACGCGCGCTTGGTGTCACCCCAACACCCATCGAGAAGCTAATTTTTGAGGGCCAAAGTCTGATGGTGCAAGTCATCAAAGATCCTCTCGGGACAAAAGGGGCCAGGCTATCCACCCAAATCAGCATCGCGGGACGCATGCTGGTTTATCTTCCCCACGAACCTCATATCGGCATTTCACAAAAAATTGGGTCTGAAGCAGACCGACAGACTTTACGCGATAGAGTCCAAGCACTCGTCCCAACCGATGAGAAAGGCGGCTTCATCGTACGCACCCAAGCAGAAGGCGCAAGCGACGAGGAACTACGGGCAGACCTCGCCTACCTGAAAAAACTATGGGGAAGTGTCCAGCACGCCGCGCGCACCCTACCTGTCACAAGCCTGTTGCATCAAGACCTCACTCTGGCACAACGCGTATTACGCGACATGGTCTCTCCGCTCACTGGCCAAATTCTGGTGGATTCGCGCAGCGTCTGCGCCGAATTGAAAGCCTGGGCGGGCATCTACACCCCCTCTGTCGCAGAACGTATCACCCATTACAGCAGCGAACGTCCTCTGTTCGACACGTCCAACATCGAAGAAGAAATTATTCGCGCGCTCTCTCGCCGCGTTGACCTGAAGTCTGGGGGCTACTTAATCATCGATCAGACAGAAGCACTGACAACGGTTGACGTCAACACAGGCGGCTTTGTGGGCGGCCGTAATTTTGACGATACGATCTTCAAGACAAACCTAGAGGCAGCGCAAGCGATTGCAAGACAGCTACGTCTGCGCAACCTAGGCGGGATCATCATTCTCGACTTTATTGACATGGATGATGCAAACCATCGTGAGGCGGTGCTTGCCGAACTAAACAAGGCCTTGGCGAGCGATCGCACACGCATGACAGTCAATGGCTTCACGCAACTAGGACTCGTGGAGATGACGCGCAAGCGCACGCGTGACTCGCTCGCGCATCAAATGTGCGAGCCATGCCCTACCTGCCAAAGCCGCGGCAACGTGCGCACGAATCGCAGTATTTGCTACGAGATTTTGCGTGAGATCTTGCGTGAAGCCCGCCAATTCAATCCACGGGAGTTTCGCATTCTTGCCTCGCAGGACGTGATTGATTTATTCCTTGAAGAAGAAAGCCAGCACCTGGCGATGTTAGGAGACTTCATCGAAAAAAAGATCTCCCTCGAGGTCTCGCCGGGCTATACCCAAGAGCAATACGACATCGTCTTAACCTAACTTGAGAAAATTCCTAGGTATTCATCCAGAATGTCAACATAGGGTTGACCTCTAGAAGCATACGCACCCAAAGAGGCCACCGAGACGATACACTCGTCACCGTTAATACAGAGCAACAGAACTCCAACAACAAACTAGGGAGCAAGCATGCCAACTCTTTTTTCGACTAAACACCTTAATCGGTTCCTCGGGACTGCCCTCGTAGGATTGTGCGGCGTTTTAGCCGCGACAAGCGCACACGCACAAGCACAAACCTATCCAAACAAACCCATTAAATTTGTCGTGCCCTACTCCGCCGGCACAACTACGGACGTGATTGCTCGTCTGTATGCGCAAAAACTGGGTGAGATCTTGGGTCAATCAGTCGTGGTCGACAACAAGGCTGGCGCCGGTGGCAATATCTCGGCAGAGTCAGTTGCGCGCTCGGCACCAGATGGCTACACGCTGACGTTTTCTACCAGTGCCACCCATGCAACGAACCCTGCTCTCTATGGCAAGATTCCCTTTGATCCAATCAAAGATTTCACACACATCACACTGATGGTCGCTGCGCCAAACATGTTGGTCGTGAACCCAAAGATCCCCGTGAACAATATGGCAGAGCTCATTGCGTACGCTAAAGCCAACCCCGGGAAGTTGACCTACATGTCAGCCGGTTCAGGCACATCGCCGCATATGGCGGGCGAGTTGCTTAAGACCATGACGGGCATCGATATTCAGCACGTCCCATACAAGCAAGTCACGCAGGGCTTAACAGACCTGCTGGCAGGTGAGATTGCAATGTCGTTCTACCATGTCCCGGTGATTTACCCTCACGTCAAGTCGGGTCGCCTCAAGGCGATGGGCGTGGCGACATCCGAGCGCAGCCCAATTGCTCCAGAGGTTCCACCAATTGGTGATACCGTAAAAGGCTACGACATTCGCCCATGGTGGGGTGTAGCTGGCCCTGCCGGCATGCCGCAGGATATCGTCGACAAAATTGAAAAGGCGACCATGCAGTTCCTGAATGACCCGGAAATGCAGAAGCGACTGGTTGACATCGGTGTGATCGTCACACCGATGAACCAGAAGGACTTCAACGCGTTTATGGCCACCGAGCTTGTTAAGTGGACCAAACTTGTTAAAGACTCAGGCGCAAAAGTTAACTAACCAACGAAGCAAAGATCGACTAGCATGAACGTCAAAGATGCACCGCAGTTACTCCCTACAACCGTCGTAGGGAGCTATCCGCAACCTGACTGGCTAGTCGATCGTGCGCTACTCGCGAAAGGGGTGCCCCGCACACGCGTGCATGAAATGTGGCGTGTTGCCCCAGAGCTTTTAGAACAAGCACAGGACGACGCAACGATTCTGGCCATCCGCGATATGGAGCGCGCTGGGATCGACATCATCACGGACGGCGAAATCCGACGCGAAAGCTACTCGAATCGTTTTGCAACTGAGCTTGAAGGCATCGACGATCGCAACCCAGCGATGGTCGTGTCTAAAAATGGATTAAAAACGCCTGTTCCACGTGTAGTCGGAAGAATTACGCGTACCCATGCGGTAGAGATACGCGATCTTTTGTTTTTGAAAGCGAATACAGACCGCAAGGCTAAGATCACCCTGCCCGGCCCCTTCACAATGGGCCAGCAAGCCAAGAATGAGTTTTACCGTGACGACGAAGAGATGGTCATGGACTTTGCTGCAGCGGTCAACGCTGAAGCGCTAGAGCTGCAAGCTGCTGGAGCCGACTTCATTCAACTCGACGAACCTTGGCTACGTAACAACCCCGAAGCCGCACAACGCTATGCGGTAAACGCAATTAATCGTGCTCTGGAAGGCATCACGGTTCCTACCGTGGTGCATTTATGTTTTGGCTATGCGGCCGTTGTGACTGGCCAAAAGCCGACTGGCTATTCATTCTTGCCAGGCCTAAGCGGCACGATTGCCAAACAAATTTCGATCGAAGCTGCCCAGCCAAACCTCGATCTAGGCGTTTTGCGCGATTTGGAAGGCAAGAAAATTATGCTTGGTGTGCTCGACTTGGGCACGCACGCTATTGAGACCGCCGAGCAAGTCGCCAGCCGAATCCGCGCAGGCTTGAAATATGTAGACGCAAAAAACCTGATCCCAGCACCTGACTGCGGCATGAAGTACTTGCCGCGCGATGTTGCGTTCGGCAAGCTCCAAGCGTTGAGCCAAGGCGCTGCGATCGTTCGGGCTGAACTCGGTTAGTCCACGCACCCAGGCGGGTGCATGGAATGCCATGCAGTCGCACGCTCGTAGGCTGCGCCCACACGAAAGATTGTCGCTTCATCAAAGCAGCGTCCAACCACCTGAACAGACAGTGGCAAGCCCGCTTTTGAAAATCCACTTGGAACAGCCAGCGCGGGATGCCCGGTTAAATTAAATGGCACGCGTGCTTGCCTTGTATAGGTCCGCACCACCTCAGCGATATCATCAATGACGCAGGCAGGATCCATTGAATTCGCGACCAGCAAGACATCAACGCTTTGCAATACGCGATCCACGCTGTCGATCAAGGCTTCCCTACACTGCATCGCGTGAACATAGTCACCGGCAGATAAGAAGGCGCCACATAGCAACTTACGACGCGACATCTGAGCAAAGTCACCTGGTCTCTCGCGCAAGGACTTTGCGTGTATGGCCCACCCCTCTGCCATCAAAATCACTTTCTGAGGGTTCGAGAATTCCTGCAAACTAGGCAGACGGACCTCAATCAACTGCGCGCCAAGTTTCTCGAGAACTCGACATGCCTCATCGTAGGCTGCTGCCATTTCGGGCTCGGCCAACTCATCCTCAGCATGAAAATGCCGGACGATACCAATACGCATTCCCGCTACACCTTGATGCAGGCTCTTCACATCAAGCTTGTAAGGGCGAGACTCACCCGCTGTCAGACACTCAAGCAGTAACGCCGTGTCTTCCACTGTGCGCGCCATGGGGCCGACGTGATCAAGGGAAAACGACAAGGGAAAGACACCCCGACGAGAAACCAAATCATAAGTGGGCTTGAGCCCTACAATGCCGCACGCGGCGGCTGGGTGGCGCACTGAGCCGCCGGTGTCGGTACCGAGTGCCAACGGGACAAGCCCTGCCGCAAGCGCGGCACCAGAGCCAGAAGAGGAGCCGCCAGGATGATGATTGGTATTCCAAGGATTACGTGCGGGCGGATACGGCAAATCAAAAGATGGTCCACCGATGGCGAACTCATGCAGCGCAAGCTTTCCCATCATGACCGCGCCACTGCGACGCAAGGCTGTCACACAGTCGGCATCGGTTTGCGCAACAGTGCCCTGCATGACTTTTGAATGGCAGGTTGTGGTCTGGCCTGCAATATCAATAATGTCCTTGACCCCCACCGGTACACCATGAAGAGGCCCCAAGGAGCGCCCTGCATGGATCTCCTGCTCAGCGAGTCGAGCCGCCCTCAGCGCATTATCCGCATCAACCTGCAGAAAAGCGTTATAGCGAGAGTCGAGTTTTTCGATTCGCGCGAGCTGAGACTTCACCACCTCGACCGGGGACAATGATTTCTTTGCGTACGCGTCGCGAAGTTGGGCAGCGCTTAACCAAGCAGTCGTCATGGCTTCACCTGCATGGGTGGCCACGGTTCGGTCGTGTTGTTTGACGGCCCCGCAAACGACTGCTGAACCTTCAGGGCGGTACGCGCTGCGGTCAACACATCTTCACGAAAATCTTGTGCCGCAATATCAAGACCGGCCAGACCGGCCAGCAAGAGCATTTGGGCTTCTTGGGCCTCTGGGGATAGTGGCTGAGTCGACTTCACGACAACTGCTCCTTAGCGAAGACTGAATTTTTTATTACGTATAAAGTCACCGAAATCTGCACGCTCTGGTACTGAGTAGTGTCGCGCCTTGTCCTCGGACCAGCCATTGAAAGCTACATCTTCATAGAGGTCCGGGTGGCGTTGTCTACGGAGCGGCAACACCTCGTGCCGCCGTTGATCATACGCATCAATTTTTTCCTGCAAATTTTCTTCAGAAAATGTATCGGTGTGTACGGTCACATCGAGTGCGAGTCTTGGAATGATGCGACCGGTATCAATGGGATAACCCACGCATAGTCCAGCCACCGGGAACACGGCATCCGGTAGCCCTAAAATTTCGCTGGTTGCCGAGCAGTCATTACGCATTGCGCTGATAGGCACGGTACGAAGGCCAACCGCTTCGGCAGCGCGAATAAATTGCGCCATCACAATCCCAGCATCAACCGCTGCGTTCATGAAGTGGTCTAGGTGATCATTCACAAAGGGCTTGCCGCGCCACTCACCAATCTGACGAATCCGACGGTTGTTGCCACAAAAAACAAGCACCACAGGTGCCTGGCTAATCCACGGCATATCTGGAATTAGATTTGTCAGTGCCTGCACCTTGCTGCGATCTCGGACATGAATAATGTCTGCTTGTTGCAAGTCTGACTTTGAAGGTGCTGCCAAGGCTGCCGCAAAAAGCACGCTCAGCAAGGCTTGGTCAACGGGTCGATCAGTCCAGCGGCGATGCGAGCTGTGTTCAAGCATCTCGAGTAACGTCTCGGCGTGAGCGAGGTCACCGGAGAGTTTCTCTAAGGCTGCCTCTGAGGGAGCATTCGCTGAGCCAAACCGAGCAGTAATGGCCTGAATAATTCTTTGATTCTGCTGCGCGCTCGAGTCCGCCATGATCACTCATCCCTGAATTGCATTTGATACAGAGCTGCGTACGCCCCGCCCTTCGCCATTAACTCTTGATGCGAACCGTGTTCAACCACGACTCCTTGATCCATCACAACAATCTTATCGGCATTCTGCACCGTCGACAAACGATGGGCAATCACCAATGTCGTACGTCCCTTCATCAAGGTCTCCAGCGAAGCCTGAACTTGTCGCTCGGACTCGTTGTCGAGCGCCGAGGTCGCTTCATCCAAAATCAAAATTGGTGCGTTCTTAATCAAGGCACGCGCAATCGCGAGACGTTGGCGCTGACCTCCGGACAAGCGAGTGGCGTTCTCACCGACCTGTGTTTGAAGCCCCAGTGGAAGCCCCTCTACAAAATCCAATAAATTCGCGGCGCGCAGCGCATCACGAATCTCTTGCTCAGACGCGTCATGCAAGGCGCCGTAACCTACGTTTACCGCAATCGTGTCGTCAAACAGGACAACATCCTGGCTCACAAGAGACAACTGCTCACGCAAATCACGCAGACGCAAGCTAGCGATGTCACACCCATCAATACAGATCTGACCGTCGGTTGGCAATACAAAGCGAGGGAGCATATTGACAAGTGTGGTCTTGCCACTACCAGAACGCCCCACGAGCGCGACGGTCTGTCCGGGCTCAACCGTAACACTCACATTTGACAAGGTATTGGTTTGACCATCCGCAAAGCAATGCGACACATCACGGAACTCAACTTTGCCGAGCGCTCTTCCCTCAAAGGTCTGCGTGCCAGTTTCAGGCTCAGAGGCTTGATCCACCAACGTAAACACGCTTTCGGCCGACACCAGCATTTTTTGCATGCGGCCAGCCACCTTGGTCAGCCGCTTAATCGGGTCAAAAATCTGGGCAAGTGCCGCCATGAAGGCAGCAAAACTTCCGACAGTCAGGGTCCCCTCATTGGCCTGGTTCAAGGCCACAGCAATGACTGCTGCCACAGCAACGGCCGTTACAACCTGCGTGATCGGCGTCATCGCGGCATCAGACGTTGCACCACGCATATCAAATCGACGTAGCCGGCCACTGACATAAGCAAAGCGTTTGCGCTCAAAGGCATAACCATCAAACAGCTTGATCACGCGTTGTCCATCAATGCCTTCACTTACAACACGCGTCAGCTCAGCATTCATATTCACCGTATCGCGATTGATGCGGCGCATACGGGCGATGAATGCTCGTGAGATCAAGACAGAAATCGGCATCGTCACAAGAATGATGAGTGTCAGCTCCCAGGACATATAGAGCAGAACCGCAATCATTGCCAAAACAACGAGTGATTCGCGTACGACAACGGTTAATACATCTGTTGCATAGCCCGTTACGTTACCGGCATCTACGGTAAAGCGATTGAGTAGCCTGCCTGTATCGCCTTTTTTAAACTCACTGTCTGGCATCGACAGAAGTTTTTCAAACATATCCGCCCGCACGCCAAGCAGAACATTGTTTGCCACCCATGCAAGCAGGTAGTCACTGAAAAAATTACAGACACCTCTCAACGCGATTAAACCGATGATGGCGAGTGGCACCTGCCAGACATACTCCGGCTTGGCGCCTGAGAACCCCTCGTCAAGCAAGGGCTTCATGGCCACGGCCAACGTTGGCTGTGTGGCAGCGGCTCCGGCCATGAACAGGACTGCAAGGGCCAACCCTTTCCAGTAAGCGCCGACTCGGCCGTAAATTCGGCCCCATAATTTGGTGTTGGTCGCCTCAGAGGTCGCAGGTGCCAATCTGGTAGATGAGCTCAAGATGTGACTCTAAAATTCGTGAAGTGTTGATTTTACCCGTCCAATCCTCCAAGGATGACTTGGAAGCTTGGCCAGCCTATCGTATCCTTACAGTCTATGAACGCAAACGCATCAACTTCACGACAAGAACCTGTATTGATCCGTCTTCCCAACTGGGTGGGCGACGTGTGCATGGTCCTTCCCGCACTTGACCTATTAGACCAACACAAGATTCCATACGCGCTTTGTGGTCGCCCATGGGCGCGTTCGTTACTGGCCGGCAAAGCTATCGCGGGATTCGTCCCAATGACAGATTCGGTGCTTGGCAACAAGCGAGCCGTCAAACTTTTTCTTAGCGAACATCCTAATTACCGCCGTGGTCTGTTGTTTCCCGACTCCTTGTCGAGCGCACTGAGCTTTCGCCTAGCAGGGTTAAAGTCAGCCGGCTGGCGTGATGATGGTCGCAGTCTGCTTTTAAGCTGGGGGTTTAAAAAACCTTCCTCGGTGGGACATGCTGTTGAGTCTTGGCTAGAGTTAACCAAACGTACGCTCACGGCATGGGGACTCGATTCCTCTAACCATGTCCCTGCGAGCCGTCTAAAACTTCCCATTGCAAAGCATCACGAACAAGCGGCTGCCGCGGCGCTCAAAGAGGTCGAACTAAGTTCTGGTGATTTTGTGCTGATTGCTCCCACAGCAACAGGTCGGCACAAGGGACAAGCTAAAGTCTGGCCACACTTTGATGCACTTACCCGTGTCCTGCAAAACAATAAAATCAAAGTTGCAATGTGCCCCCCGGATGAGGAGGTGGATAGCGCCTTTCGTACCACGCCTACCGCCACACAAATTCGCCCTCTTGAACTCGGCGCGTTTTGCGCGCTCACGCGGCACGCGAAGCTGGTGATTTGCAATGACTCCGGTGTATCCCATCTTTGTGCAGCAGCTGGTGCCAAGCAACTCACACTTTTCGGAGTCACAGATCCAGGACGCACCGGCCCATGGAATCCCGATGCGCTGCTATTAGGTGCAAATAATCGCTGGCCACAATTGGCTGAAACCCTCGCGCAAGTGCAACACGTGCTCAGCAAAAACAAGGCTTAGGCGTCGTGCTTTCAGACATTCCACTTTCCGGTCTGCTGCTTTACCCGCCAGGTTTATGCCTGATATTGCTGACTGCAGCGGTTGTCGTTGCGTTGTTTTCATTCAAGCGACTCGCCGTGTGCCTCACACTCTTTGCGATCACTTGGGTGGGTGTCTGGTCCCTTCCGATCACATCGATCCATTTCGGTAAGATCCTGGAAGAAAAATATGCCTACCATCCCCCGCGCGAACTGCCGAAGGCGGACGTCATTATTGTGCTCGGCGGCAACACGCAAGCAAACCGAGCGAATTGGTTCGAACCCTACAACCGTGCTACGGCTGTCGATCGAATTGATCGTGCAGAAGCTCTCTACCTCGCGGGACGTGCACCCAGAATTCTACTGTCGGGCGGTGCGAGAGAAGGCAAAGTGAGTGAAGCGCAAGGAATGGCGCGCCTACTGAAGCAACGCGGCATCCCTGACTCCGCACTGATCCTTGAGAACGAAAGTCGCAATACCTACGAGAATCTGCGCTACAGCGAGATCTTGCTGCGTTCTCACAAACTGAACTCGGCGTTACTCGTGACGTCTGCTCTACACATGCCACGTGCACAAGCTGCGGCAGAAAAGCGTGGAATTAAAGCGATACCGGCGAGTAGTGCACCGCAGATCGTACTTCCGGAAGATGAGCCCCCCGCACTGTGGTGGCCGCACATTCGCAGCCTGGAAGCAAGCCGAACAATCATCAAAGAGTACCTTGGCCTTTTAGGATACAAGCTTAGAGGCTGGATTTAGCCCTTTCGCGCGCTTAAGCTTTTTGCATACAGCGCCTCATATTGCCGCGCGATAGCGTCCCAAGAAAAATCAGCGACGAGGTCAAGCGCTTGATTGATCAAGCGCTCACGCACAACGTGGTCAAGTCCAAGCGTGCGCAAGCCCGCAGCAATCTGTTCTGGATCTTGTGGGTCCGACAACACCCACGCGTTTTGCGCATGCGTGACATATTGCGCAAAGCCGCAATATGCGGTCCCGCTCAGGACCACCGGTAAGCGATGTGCCATCGCTTCGAGTGGCGCCATCCCAAAACTGTCCTGCAAGGTTGGGTGAACATACACATCTGCTGACAAATAATAGGGTGACACCGCAGTGGTCGCTGCGATCAGGCGGACTCGCTCTCTCAGTTCGGGGAACTGAGCATCGAGCACCTCCTTAACTTCGGGTCCAGCACCCACAACTGCCAACTTGAACGTGCTCGGTAACAAGCGCATGGCCTGCAAAACAGCAACGAGCCCTTTCCTCAGCGGGTTACGAGCAACGAGTAAGCAACCGATATCTTGCGGCATCCAACCCAATTCTGCACGTACGCGTTGCCGGACGGCCTCGTCGGGAGGAACGAGCTCCGCTCCGGGCGTCACAACGTCAACAGCCAGCTCTTCTCCATAAGCAAGCTTTAATTGTTGCTTGACCAAAGGGGCTACTGTCACCAACAGATGGCCAGAATGCGGCTTGACGGCCTGAGACTCCATCCACAAGTAAGCCAGTTGCACAGGGGTCACCCAAACCAGCAACTTTTGAAAAAATGTGCGACCAACAAATCGGCGATATCGGACAGGGGCGACATGCATCAACTGAATGTTGGCGGAGCCGGCATTTGTGTGACTGTGCGTGATGTCAAAGCCGGTGCGCGTGAGCTTGGCACAGCTCCTAGAAAACAACCACAACCGCAACCAGCTCGGACACCAAGATGGTACGGAAATAACGTGCTGCTTAACTGGCAGATCATGATCGAATTCGCGTGCAAACACCGTTACATCATGTCGTTGCGACAGCACACGAAACAAGCTTACCGCATAGGATTCAGCACCACCGAATTTTTGGCCAAATCGCTCAGTGAGCAGCGCAATGCGCAAGCGTTCAGGCACGTCGACGGTCTTCATGACGAGTTAGACATTTCTGCAGGAAGCGCAACATGTGGGTCGTGCGCCAGATACCGACTCGAGGTAAGAAGAAAGGATCATCAGCCGCGTTCGCTAGACCTCGGTTGGTGGTCGTCGCATTTTTGTAGCCGGCTTCTTTTGCGAATAAGCCATGCTCTGGCGTGAAGTCACCATAGGGGTAGCAGAAGGCTGTGACGTCCGCACCCGCTTCTTGCGTCAAAATTTCTCGCGCTAGACCAATCTGCCGACGCGCTTCATCCGCAGAGACCTGTGGCAAGTGCACATGATCTAATGTGTGAGACCCGACCTCCTGTCCTGCGGCTGCCCATGCGCGCACTTGCTCCACAGACATCAGCGGCGAAAAAGGAATGTTTTTCCCCTGATCCCAGACGTTACCCCCACCGAACTGATTCACAACAAAATAATTGGTCGAAGTGAAGCCGAGGTCAGACAAGACCGGCAAGGCATTCTCAAAGACGTTACAAAAGCCATCATCAAACGTGATCCCAAAAACCTTTCCCTCGCGTTCGCCCGCAAGATAAGGAGTTAAATCCCGCATGCTTAGGCCGCGATATCCGAGACGCTTCATCCACGTCATTTGGCGTCGGAAGCTCACGGGATGCACGGTCAGACCACGGAACTGTGTGCCACGCGCTGCGGGCACGCCAACTTGGTGATACATCAAGATAGGAATAGATTGACTCATATGTGCCCTACCGGTTCTGCGCGATACGCATCAAGGGTGTGCTCAACGAAATCCCTAAGCTGAAAATGTTTAACTGCATGTTGCCTCGCGCGCTGCCCCATCTGCTTGAGGATCTCGGGATGCTCAAGAATATTGAGTAAGAGTAGCGCAATTTGCTCTGGAGCTTGAGCGGGCACGACCCAACCTGATTCATTTTCAATCAGATTTTCAGGCAAGCCACCAACCCGCGTGACAAGAACCGGCAGCCCTAGGGCCATCAGTTCACGGCAGGCAAACGACAAAGCCTCTTGATAGGACAAAACATAGCCGATATCACCCGCAGCGAGCACCGAACGGACATCATCAATCAGGCCAGGAAAGCTAACTTGATTCGTCATCCCCAGGGCTTCCACACGTTCGAGCTTTGCGGGCCCGGGATAATCCCCTGCCACAACAATATGGAATCGTTGTCGGGCGCCTTCTGGCAAACGCGCGACGCCAGCCACAAGATCAAGCCAGCCCTTTTCGTAGTCCGTTCCCCCCGTACTGACCAGCACAAGCTTGTCCTTGATATCCGGTCCAAACTGAGCAAAGCGCAAGGCTTGTTTTTCATCTTCTGAGACTGGAGAAAAAAACTCAGTATCAACCCCGTGACGAATCGTTCTGACATCACAGCGCTTGTAGGGCGAAGCGAGTACTAAGCCTTTCACGAAATCGCTCACAGCAATGACGCAATCCGTTGCAAATCGCGCACGCATCCAGTGACCAAAACTATTTAGCGCGTGATCGTTATGTTTTGTGAAAACAATACGTGGACGTGGGCGCATCCCAAACACTGCGAGCATCACCTGTTTGTGATCAGCCGATCCATTGACATGGATCACATCGAAGCGTTCGCGCTCAATCAGAGCACGTAACTGCGCACGCGGTTTGAGCCAAGACGAAGGTCGCGTCGTATAGGACATATCAACAACAGAAACGCCAGTCATAGCCGAGGCGTGGCGAAATAATCGACTGGACGCGGGTGTGGCAACAGTTAGCTGATGCTGTGGCCCGAGGCCCTGCAGCAGGTTGACGATGTACGTAACGTGACCGCCCCCGTTACGCCCATGGAAGTTGGTATAGAGCACCTTCATAACTTGCGGTCTTTGCCATGCTCATTTTGGTCCTTAGCTTCGGCCAAAAACATCAACTTTGAGTAGCGCAAAAAATTACCGGAAGCGGCCGTGACAGCCAATACAAAGCCGTGTCGGCCATCCAAAATGCCAAGTCTTAAAAAATAGATACGAATAAAGGTCCATATACTGTGGACCACAATCATCGGTAGACCAGCGCGCTTCCCCTTGGCAAACATCATTTTTGCCGCTTCACTCGAATAACGGTTGACCTTATCAATCAAGGAATCAAGCGTTGGATGGGGGTAATGCAAGAGATGGAACTTCAAGCGACCTGGTTTGCCGTCATTTAGCGACACGCTCTCGTGCACCAGCACGTCGTTGAATTTTCCAGAATCACGTCGAAAAAGTCTTAATACGGGATCGGGCCACCAGCCACTGTGGCGGATGGGCTTGCCACAGAATTCAGACAGGCGATTGACTTCGTAACCACTGCGCGTTGGTTCGCGCAACGTAGCAATGATCTCTTCACGTAGCTCCGGTGTGACGCGTTCGTCCGCATCGATCGAGAACACCCAGTCTTGCGTCGCAAGGGCCAAAGCACGATTTTTTTGAGGTCCAAACCCCGGCCAATCAGCGGACTGGTGCACTTGGGCGCCCAAGGCGCGCGCAAGCTCAACTGTTCCATCGGTACTACCCGAGTCCAGTACGATGATCTCGTCGGCGAAAGATACCGAAGCAAGGCACTCTGCAATGTGTGCAGCCTCGTTCTTGGTGATGATAATCACCGACAGACCTAAGCCTAGCCGCGAAGTTTGCGCTTCCATGATCGCCATTTATTGTAGAGAGGTCCAACTACCGGATGGCCAGCGGTCCAGACGCGCTGCAGGAACCAACGAGCGCCGCGGTTTTTGACCGCGAACCGATATACATGGGCGGGATTCGATGCACAAAGATTTTGTCCATATGCTTCGGTCGTATATAAATAACGAAAGCCATATTCCTGAGCTAGGCTGACATAGTCATCAGCAAAGTAGCCCTGTGGCCAACAGAAATGCTGCGATACGTCTCCAAGATTTTCTTTCAGCAACGCACGCGAGGCTTCAAACTCCTTACGCATGTGAGCCAAACACTCTTCGCGCGTCTTGGATACTTGATCCCAGCGGGTGTGTGTATGCGTGTGGCAATGGAATTCAAAGGTGCCTGCCTCACGCATCGCCTGGATCTCGCTCCAGCGCAACATGGCAGAGTCGGTCGACCCAGCTGCCCACAAGGCTCGGCATTCGAGGTGGCTCGGCAGCCGCGGCAAAGACTCGGTTCCCTGCTCCGCGCACGGACGCACGGGGCCATCACCAATCAACCCTGTCACTACAAAAATCGTCGCACGCAGACCATATTTCTTTAGGATGGGATGTGCATACACCCAGTTATCCAGATAGCCGTCATCAAACGTCAGCAGCACCGACTTTGGCGGGGTGGGCTTGCCTGCTAGGAAATCAGCAAATTGATCGCATGTGAGCGTTGTATAGCCTTCGTCAACCAAACCTTTCATTTGGCTTTCGAAATTTTTAGGGTTGGTTGTGATGGGACCAGTCTCTGGCGAGATATGGTGATACATCAAGACCGGAACACAATGCGCAGTTTTCATATTCTTCGAATTGTTATGCGTAACGTTGTGGTGCGAGCTCTGTTAACCATCTGCGATAGACCCGCTCGGTATTCTGTGACAATCTCTGCGTATCAAATGTACCTTCTGTTCGCACGCGGGTGAAACCCGCCTGCCCTAATCTTTTGCGCAAGGCGGGATCATCGATCAAACGCGTGAGCGCCTCTCGAAACGCGACCACATCATCTTTCGGCACCAAAAGGCCCGTCACACCATCAATTAGCATTTCTGCTACGCCCCCCACGTTGGTGCTGAGCGCAGCAAGACCATATGCAGCAGCTTCTACAAACACTGTACCACTAGCTTCTTCCTTGGTTGCCAAGCAGAACAGATCCATGCCCACCAAAAGATTCGGTACGTCTTTGCGCGTTCCCAGCAGATGGGTCTGGGCACCGATGTCGAGATCAGAAATTTGCTGAACGACTCGCTCGTAGGTCGGCGAGCCGGCTCCCACTAAGACTAAGTGCAAATTTGGGCGAGACTTCAATAAAGGCGCGATCGCCTCAAGCAAGATGTCATGGCCTTTATTGGGCCGCATCACCGCCACGCAACCCACAACGATATCTGAGTCTGAAAGTCCTAGCTCGGTACGCAACGTGGACGACTCGGGCATCGGTGGCAATGCAATCGGGCTATACACAGTTTCAATGTGGGACGACGCTACACCTTTGGCAAGCAGTTGCTTCCTGACGTAATCACTGACTGTGGTGATTCGGTGAGGCAGCCAGGTGTAGGACAGTAACGAGTTGATCTTGCTCGAAAGGTGGCGGGTACGCACAATTAAGGGCGTCCCAGCCAAACGGGCTGCGGGTGCCGCAATGATCGTGTCCTGCCGACTATGCGTATTGAGGACATCAAACCTACCTTGCTGCAAAATCCGCTTAATCTTAAAGATACCCTGTGCAATATTGATTGCGCCGTCCATGGGCAAGGTATGCACCACAAAACCGGCCTCGCGCAAACGATCTACCAACTGCGCATCCGGTTGGCAAATCGCCTCCAGGTAGTGCCCTTGATCCCGCATCGCCAGCATTTCTTTAAAAATGCGGTTCTCTTGCCCTCCGAAACTAGTAGCGGCTTCGGAGTGAACAATACGCAGAGGCTTATCGCTCATTAGTAAGTCACTTCCACATCCGAGGGCGATGTCCAGGTCGTCAACTGTTCAACCAAGGTGTCAGATAACCGTACCCGCCAACCTTCGCCCAAACGCAAGGTGCAACTCGCACGCGCATTTTCGTAAATCACTTCGACGGGCGTACCTGCAAAACCATTCTCGGGTGAGGCACGGAACGGATTCAACACACGCTTGAGCATTGCTGCGTCGGCATTGCCATTGAGTCGAATCCTTAGGGACTTGGCACGAGCCTCTCTTGCAAGCTGCAGATCGTAAATATGCTCGGCAGCAACTCGCATACCGCCCGAATACTCATCGTTGCTGACTTTGACTTGTAGGATCAGTAATTGATCATCGCGCAGTCGGTTGCGGTGCTGATCGATCATCTCTGAGTACACCGCAACTTCTACCTGCGCACTGCCGTCGTCCAGAATGACAAAGAGCATCTTGCCGCGACGCCCCATCATCGTCCGCGTGCCAGCAATGACGCCAGCCACCCACTGCGGATCTCGCGAGGGCTCTAGCCGCGACAAGGGCTTGCTGACAAAGTGTCGCACCTCATCACGCCAAGCATCAAAAAGATGCCCACTAAAGAAATAGCCGAGTGCGATCTTCTCTTCGGTCAGGCGAGTGCGCAAGTCCCAAGGGGGACATTGCGAGAGCTCAGTCGCTACGACCTCATGGCTGTCATCACCAAACAGCGACACTTGGTTAGCGCTACGACTAAATTGTTCGGCCGCCTCTAGCGCCGTGCCAAGCGAATTGATCAACGCCGCCCGATTGGACTCAATCAGATCAAAAGCACCAGCGCGAATCAGCGCTTCGATGCTCCGACGATTGACGGTGTGGCGATCGACACGCTGACAAAAATCAGACAACGAAGTAAAGGGCGCCTCTTTACGTACACGTAAAATCTCTTCAACCGCAGCTTGCCCGGTTCCTTTAACGGCACCCATGCCATAACGAATCGTTCTTGGGGGCAGGCCCTTGGCGCTATGCGCATCAGCCACCGGCTCAAAACGATAGCCCGATGCATTGACATCAGGCGGCAACACGGTGATGCCGTTAGCAAGACAATCCCGCCAGAAGATTTGCACTTTGCCTGTGTCATCCATATCGGACGACAACGTGGCAGCAAAGAACTCTGCAGGATGATGCGCCTTGAGCCAAGCCGTTTGATACGCGATCAAAGCGTACGCCGCAGAGTGCGACTTGTTAAAGCCGTAGCCTGCAAACTTTTCCATCAAATCGAACAGCTTGACGGCAAGCTTGGGGTCGTAACCCTTTTTGAGCGCGCCTTGCTCAAACAGCCCGCGATGCTCAGCCATTTCCTCGGCTTTCTTCTTACCCATCGCGCGCCGCAGAAGATCTGCGCCACCAAGCGAATAGCCACCCACGATCTGCGAGATCAGCATCACCTGCTCTTGATACACGATCACACCATAGGTGCTTTTTAATGTCGACTCAAGATCGGTGTGGAAATAATCGACGGATGCACGCCCGTGCTTACGATTGACGAAGTCGTCAACCATGCCCGATTCAAGGGGGCCCGGGCGAAACAGCGCGAGCACAGCGACGATATCTTCGAAGGTATTAGGCCGCAGTTTTTTCAGCAGCTCCTTCATCCCCCGGGATTCGAGCTGAAACACCGCGGTGGTGTTGGCATCGCACAGGATCTGGTAGGTGGCCGGATCATCGAGCGGCAAGGACATCAAATCGAATTCGCGCAACTCGGCGTTAAAGCCACGCACAAAGCGCACGGCCCAATCAAGAATCGTCAGGTTACGCAAACCGAGGAAGTCAAACTTAACGAGGCCCGCTGCTTCAACGTCATCTTTGTCGAACTGCGATACCGCACTGCCCTCTTGGCCTGGCTGACAGTAAAGGGGGCAAAAATCGGTCAGTTTGCCCGGGGCGATCAACACGCCACCAGCATGCATACCGACGTTGCGTGTGAGACCTTCAAGCGGACGAGCAAGATCGACGAGCGCGCGCACTTCTTCTTCGCTCTCATAGCGTTCTTTAAACGCCGGCTCATCTTTTAGCGCACGATCGAGCGTCCAAGGATCCGCTGGATTATGCGGAATCAACTTGGAGAGCCCATCGCACAGCATGTAGGGCATATCCAGCACCCGCCCTGCGTCGCGCACAACGGCCTTCGCACCCAGGGTGCCGAACGTTGCAATCTGACTCACTGCTTCGCGACCGTACTTGGTCTTCACGTACTCGATCACACGTTCGCGGTTGTCTTGGCAAAAGTCGATATCGAAGTCAGGCATCGATACCCGCTCTGGGTTTAGAAACCGCTCAAAGAGCAAGTCATAGCGAATTGGGTCAAGGTCGGTAATGCCTAACGAATAGGCAACCAGCGAACCGGCACCGGAGCCGCGGCCCGGTCCGACTGGCACGCCGTTGTTCTTGCCCCAGTTGATGAAGTCCTGAACGATCAAAAAGTAGCCAGGGAAGCCCATCTTGATGATGGTCTTGCACTCAAGCGCTAGGCGCTCGGCATAGAGCGGATAAGCCTCCTGGCGCTTTGCAGCGTCAGGAAAGAGTTGCAGCATGCGTTTCTCGAGCCCTTGCTCAGACAACTGAATCAGATAGTCATCGAGCGACACCCCCTCAGGGGTTGGGAAGTTTGGGAGACGAGGCTGCCCGAGTTCAAGAGTCAGGTTACAACGCTGGGCGATGGCAACAGCGTTGGCCAAAGCCGACGGCACATCACGAAACCGCTCATACATCTCAGCGCTAGAAAGCAGATATTGGTCACGCGTGAACCAACGAGGACGCCTAGGATTCGTGAGGATCTCACCTTCGGAGATACAAACCCTCGCCTCGTGCGCCTGAAACTCGGTCGGTCCGAGAAACTGCACAGGGTGAGTCGCAACCACAGGCAAACCACAGTCTGACGCGAGGCTGAGTGCGGAATGCACGTAGGACTGATCCGCTTCAGCCTCAGTGCGCTGCAGTTCAATATAAAAGCTATCCGGAAATGTTTTATTCCAGGAAAGTGCTAAAGACTTTGCCAGCTCTTGGTTTCCAGCCATAAGAGCCTGCCCAATATCACCGCTACGTGCGCCGGACAGGGCAATAAGACCCTGCACTCCATCGAGCCATTCACGACGCATTTCGGCGCGGCCGCGATGTGCGTTCTCAAGCCAGGCACGCGTTAAAAGCTGACAAAGGGCAAGGTATCCAGCCTGGTTCGCAACGAGAAGTAAAATACGAGAAGCCTTGTCTCGGTCTTCATCATTTGTGACCCACACATCGCAACCGACAATCGGCTTGATGCCGGCAGATCGGGCAGCCTTGTAAAATTTGATGAGCCCGAAAACGTTCGATAGATCGGTCAGTGCCACGCCGGGTTGCCCCAGCTCAGACACGCGATCAATCAAGTCTGGGATACGCACCGTCCCATCCACGACCGAGAATTCGGAGTGAATGCGCAGGTGCACAAACGGATGTGTCTGCGAGGGGGACTGAGCTTGTGATTGCATATGATCATTGTACCTTTTTCGGACTCGCGCAGACCGTTTTTTATTGAGCGATACTTAGGATTTGAACCCTCTTATAACCATTGGTTTTAAATAGGAAAGCAGAATGAAATGGATCGTTTTGACAGGTTGGATTGCATCGATCCTTTTTGCCCATTTTCGAGGCCGTGTCAGACTGCCGCTAGGTAGGCAACTTTTAGACCATTCCATCCTTTTGGCGCCCATCAATGCGCTCATGGTCTTGAATTCGCGGGTGCCGACCACACCCTATATTCCGAACGACACCATGCCAGAGCTCAAGCTTCTGGAAGACAATTGGGAGGTCATTCGTGACGAGGCGTTGCATTTAAATCACTTGCAACAAATCAAAGCGCCGGAACTACATAACGATATTGGTTTTAACTCGTTCTTTAAGTACGGCTGGAAGCGTTTTTATTTGAAATGGTATGACGCACGCCACCCGTCAGCTGAAACACTTTGCCCCAAAACGGTCGCCCTCCTCAACCAGATCCCGAGCGTCAAAGCCGCGATGTTCGCCGAGCTTCCTCCTGGCGGGCAACTCAATCCCCATCGTGACCCATTTGCAGGCTCCTTGCGCTACCACTTAGGCCTTGCCACGCCCAATAGCGACCTGTGCTACATCGATGTAGACGGGATCCGTCACAGCTGGCGCGACGGCAAAGGTGTCATTTTTGATGAAACCTACGTTCACGACGCCTACAATCGCAGCCCCGACAATCGCATCATCTTATTTTGTGATGTCGAACGGCCAACGAAGTGGGCTTGGGTCACCGCCTTCAATCATTGGTTTGGTCGGGTGGCTATGTCGGCGGCGAGCTCACCAAATGCTGACAGTGACCAAACCGGCCTCATCAACAAACTGACGCATTACCATTGGCTACTCGATCAAAAACGTCGCGCCTTTAAAAAGGCAAATAGGACGTTATACAAGGTCACAAAGTTCTCGTTAATCGCGCTCGCGATTTACTTGTTTATCACTCTATAACGCTAGCGTTGCATCGCTTCCCACGCCTTTTGTAGCCTCTTGACGGAGACCGGCATGGGTGTGCGCAGCTCCTGCGCAAAAAGCGCCACCCGCAACTCCTCGAGCATCCAGTAGAACTCGTCCATCCGCTTATCTTCAGCCCCTTTGAGTGCGCTGCGCGCTCGCATGTATTGGCTCAGCATCGGCGCCATCTCTGCCATCAACTTTGCATCGCGCGCTGGATCCGCACGTAACTTGTCGATTCTTGCGATTGCGGCCTTTAAGTAACGCGGCACATGGCCAAGCTGAGCATAAGGAATGCGCGCAATAAAATCTGACGGAACTAATTGTTGGCTCTGATTTTGTACATCTTGATAAGTGCCTGCATGCGTCTTCGCTTGCGGTAATTTACGTTGCAAAGCAGCCCATTCGGTCAGGACTGCTCCAGCAAGACGCGCAACTTCCTGTGCCAACAAACCAAGCTTGGCACGACCTTCTTGGCGGCGTGCATCAAAAGACTCGGCATCTGCAGGCCACGGCTCACCCAAACAGGCGCGCTCGACGGCACAGTCAATAATCTGATCCCTTAGCTTCTCTTGCGACCCAAGTGGCAAATACAACATGCTCAAACGCGTCAGGTCGTGGAGATTTTTTTCAAGAAACTTAACTTGCTCCCGCAGGGCAATCTTGAATAGCCGCACCAAACCGCGTTGATGCGCGTGCAAGGCAACCTGCGGATCATCAAACACATCCAGTGCGCAAGTCGTTCCGCGATCCACCAGCGCGGGGTAGCCTACGACCGTCTGGCCTTTACGTCGAATCTCCATCAGCTCCGGCAGCGCGCCAAAGCTCCAGTCGGTGATCTCATCTTGCGCCAAGACGTTTGCAACTGCTTGATCGCGATTCGCCAGCTGTTGAAAAGTTGCCTGCGCCTGTTTACCGAGCTCCGCGCGAATCTGAGCCAAATTGCGCCCTGCAGCCAACATGCGCCCATGTTCATCAATGACTTTAAACGCCATGAATAAATGAGCTGGCAGGGTTTCGAGCTTAAAGTCCGTCTGAAGGGGACGGATCTTCAATTGGGTCCACATGTCTTGAATGATGCCGTCGATCAGGCTGCAGCCGGGTTGATCGAGGCGCTCGTACCAACGCTCATAGAACCCGCTTGCGTAGTCGGGGAGCGGAACGCAATGTCGTCGGATTTTTTGCGGAAGGGACTTCAGCAACAATTGCACTTTCTCTTTGACCATGCCGGGCACAAGCCATTCACAGCGCGCCGCATCAACTTGGTTCAGGAAGTACAGTGGAACGGTTACCGTCAAGCCGTCTTTGGGCGAGCCAGGCTCAAAGTGATAATCGACCGCCAGACGCACACCCTGCCATTCAAAAAATTTGGGAAAAACCTCCGTGGTGACGCCCGCAGCCTCATGACGCATCAACGCGTCTTTGGTCAGAAGCCACTTGCTCGCCTGGTCCGCAGACAAACCTTTAAACCAGTGCTCAAACGTCGCCGTTTGGTGGATATCAGCCGGCAACAAACGGTCGTAGAACGCTTGAATCAAGGCGTCATCCACCAGAATATCTGGGCGCCTGGTCTGATGCTCCAGTTTTTCAATCTGCGCAATCAGTTTTCGGTTCTGGGCGATGAACGGCAAGTTGCTCTCCAGGTCGCCTGGAACGAGTGCCTGCAAAATGAAGATTTCCCGAGCACGTTCAGGATCGAGCGGACCATAGTGAATCCGTCGACCTGCATACACCGGCAACCCATACAGGGAACCCTTTTCATTCGCGACCACTTGCCCAAGCCTGCGCTCCCAGCGCGGATCCGTATACGAGCGCTTAATCAAATGCCCCGCGACCCGCTCCACCCAAACCGGTTCAATCTTTGCAATACAACGGGCGTAAAGCTTAGACGTATCAACAAGCTCAGCCGCCATGACCCATTTGCCGGCTTTTTTTAGCAGTTTTGAGCCAGGATGAATCCAAAACCGAATATCGCGCGCGCCTTGATAATGGCCAGACTCTTCGGACTTCAAGCCCAAATTGCCTAAGAGCCCTGACATTAAGGCGAGGTGCAACTGTTCATGCGTGGCTTCGGTCTTATTCAATCGCCATCCTTGCTCTCCCACAAGTGCTAGGAGTTGGCTATGGATGTCGTGCCACTCGCGCAGGCGCAGTGGGGAGAGAAATTGTTGACGTAACTGCGCAACAAGTTTGCGTTGCGAATCTTTGTGCGCGACCTGCTCGTGATACCACCGCCAAAGCTTGATATAAGACACAAACTCTGACTTATCGTCAGAAAACTTTGAGTGCGCGTTCTCTGCCGCTTCGCGCGCCTGCATGGGCCGATCCCGTGGATCTTGCACTGACAGCGCCGCGGCAATGATGAGCATCTCTGTCAAACAATGCTGATCACGGGCCGCGAGAATCATGCGGCCGATCCGCGGATCAACGGGAAGCTTTGCTAATGCGTGACCGGTCGGTGTTAAGGCTTCAGGGCGCTCGGCATCTGGATCCATTGCGCCCAACTCTTGAAGCAAGTGATACCCATCGGCAATCGCTCGGCCACTTGGAGGATCTACAAACGGAAACGCCTCGATATTGTTCAGCTTCAAGGCCTTCATGCGCAGGATCACACTGGCCAGTGATGAGCGCAAAATTTCTGGATCCGTGAACGCAGGACGGTCTTTAAAACTTTGCTCGTCGTAGAGCCGGATACAGACACCAGGCCCCAAGCGACCGCAACGCCCTGCTCGTTGATTCGCCGATGCTTGGCTAATCGGCTCAACGCGCAATTGCTCAACCTTATTACGCCAGGAGTAGCGTTTAATACGCGCCAGCCCACTATCAATCACAAAGCGAATACCAGGCACCGTCAGTGAAGTCTCCGCCACGTTCGTGGCTAGCACCACCCTGCGCGCATTGGTACTGGGACGAAAGATTTCCTCTTGCTCCGCCTGCGACAAACGTGCATACAGCGGCAAGATCTGAGTACTTGGGGGATGATGTTTGCGTAGCGTCTCAGCCGCCTCGCGAATCTCACGTTCACCCGGCATAAACACGAGAATATCGCCCGAGCCCACGCGCGCGCATTCGTCGACCGCGTCAGACAGTGCACTCATGAGGTCACGCTCCTCATCTCGGGCTTGGGCGCGCTCTGTCGTCTCAGACTCTGGTGGCTCGACGGGTCGATAACGAATATCGACCGGATAGAGCCGGCCCGACACCTCGATAACCGGTGCCGATTTGCCATGTGCGTCGCAAAAATGTGCGGCAAAGCGCGTCGCATCAATCGTTGCGGAGGTGATGATGAGCTTTAGATCTCGACGCTTAGGTAGTAGCTGCCTGAGGTAGCCAAGCAAGAAGTCAATGTTCAGACTACGTTCGTGGGCTTCGTCAATGATGATGGTGTCATAACGACGCAGCAGCGGATCGCGTTGCGACTCCGCCAGCAAAATCCCGTCAGTCATCAGTTTGATGGCGGTCTGGGCGCTGCTGCGGTCCTGAAAGCGTACTTGATAGCCCACCCAATCCCCGAGCGGCGAATTCAGTTCATCGGCAATACGCCGCGCGACCGAGCTTGCCGCCAACCGGCGAGGCTGGGTGTGCCCGATCATTTTGGACAGACCGCGCCCAAGTTCGAGGCAAATTTTGGGTAATTGTGTCGTTTTGCCGGATCCAGTCTCACCACTGACGATCACGACCTGATGCGCGGCGATCGCAGCGGCGATCTCCTGACGACGCCCACTGACCGGCAAATCCTCCGGATAGGTGATTTGAGGGGCAACTCGTGGGGAAATGACAACGCTTTCTGGCCTTGAATCGGCTAAGCGCTTTGAATCGGGCATATTTTCGGATCCGCTGAACGGGACATTATAAAATTTATCGCTCAAACTCACAGACCACGAGGTTTACAACACTAGCCACCATGCCTGATCCCCTAGAACAAGAGACCGTATCTGCACAAGAAGCCCCGGAATTTGCTGCCGCACAGTTTGTACGTTGGTTCCGAGAGGTAGCCCCTTATGTGCATGCATTTCGTGGAAAAACCTTTGTAGTCGCCTTTGGTGGTGAGCTCGTCCAGGCGAACGTTCTGAATACGTTGGTCCAGGACTTATCCCTACTTTCGGCTCTGGGCATCAAACTTGTGTTGGTTCATGGCTCACGCCCTCAAGTCAACGAACAGCTTCGCCTAAAAGGCTTTAGTCAACAATTCGACCGTGGACGCGCCCCAATGGACGCCGATGCCCTTGAATGCGCCAAGGAAGCTGCTGGCGAAATTCGCCTCGACATCGAGGCCGCCTTCAGCCAGGGGCTACCTAATACGCCCATGTCACACGCGCAGATTCGGGTCATTTCAGGCAACTTCGTGACTGCACGGCCGACTGGCATTATCGATGGCGTGGATTACAAACATACGGGTCAAGTTCGCAAGATCGATGTCGAGGCCTTGCGCTCAACAATTGACCGCGGTTCGATCGTCTTGCTATCACCCCTGGGCTTCTCGCCAACTGGCGAAGCCTTCAACCTAGCGATGGAAGAGCTCGCCACGAGCGTTGCTACCGCTTTGCGTGCAGAGAAGCTCATCTTTCTAACCGAATCGCCCGGCGTCATCTCGGAAGATGGCACTGTTGACACGGAGCTCGCACGGCTCGATGCTGACGCCCTGCTTGCTTCGGGCTCGATCGACCCGGACACTGCCTTTTATCTCCAATTTGCTTCACGCGCCGTCAAGCGCGGGGTCACACGAGCACATTTGATCCCGTTCTCAATGGATGGCGTCGTGTTGCTTGAAATCTTTACCCACGACGGTGTTGGCACCATGGTGGTCGAAGACACGCTCGATGACTTGCGACCTGCAACGATCGATGATGTCGGTGCCATCTTGCAACTGATCGAACCCCTGGAGCAGGATGGAACTCTGGTTCCCAGAGGTCGTGCGGTGATTGAACGCGACGTCGAAAACTTTACAGTGCTCGAGCACGACGGCGTGATTTACGGCTGCGCAACGTTGCACGACTTTCCGAAAGATCAGATGGCAGAAATGGCTTGTCTCATCGTGCATCCTGAATGGCAAGGCACAGGTGAAGGCGAGATCCTGTTGCGGCACATGGAATCGCGGGCCAGAGGCCACGGCGCAAAGCGTCTTTTTGTTCTCACCACACGCACGTCGCACTGGTTCATCAAGCGTGGATTCGTTCAAGGCGGTGTCGCTGACCTGCCCAAAGAAAAGCAAGCGCATTACAACCGGTCACGTAACAGTCTTATTTTTATAAAACGCCTGTAGTGCCTGGGGGCTCTTAGTCACAACAATCACTAACCCCCTACAATACAGTCACTTTGTTCTAAACAGGATTTACCGCCATGGGTCGCACCGTTCAGTGTTTAAAGCTTAAAAAAGAAGCCGAAGGGCTTGAGTACCCCCCCTATCCAGGCGAGATGGGTACCAAAATCTGGCAAAGCATCTCGAAAGAGGCTTGGCAAGAATGGCTTAACGTTCAGACGCGTCTGGTTAACGAGAACAGGTTAAACCTTGCGGACACACGGGCTCGCAAGTATCTGAAAGAACAAATGGAAAAACATCTGTTCGAAGACATCGACGTAGAAGCACAAGGCTTCGTACCACCGTCAGCCTAAATAACCAGAATGGCAGACGCCTATAAACGGCGGATGCCATTCTGCGTTGCAAGCAACGCCACATCTGCCGGGCGAATTGCAAACAACCCGTTTGTCACAACACCAGGCACATTATTCAGTTGCTTCTCAAGAGCGATCGCGTCGGTGATGCTCAGGCCAGTTACATCAATAATCTGGTTTCCATTATCCGTAATAAAGCCCTCTCGTAGCGCGGGTTTACCGCCGAGGGATGATGCCGCACGCGCCACTGCCTCGCGTGCAATTGGAAGCACCTCGATTGGCAATGGAAACTTACCCAACGTTTGCACAAGTTTTGATTCATCGGCAATACAAACAAACTTTTGCGCAACAGACGCTACAATTTTTTCACGCGTCAGTGCTCCGCCACCACCTTTGATCATATGCAAGGCCGCGTTGATCTCGTCAGCACCATCCACATAAACGGGCATCGACTCAACTTGGTTTAAATCCAGCACAGCAATCCCTAAATCGCTTAATCGCTTTGCGCTGCGCTCAGAACTCGCAACAGCACCGCGAAAGCGTCCACGGAACCGCCCTAACCCATCGATAAACAAATCTGCGGTAGATCCCGTACCCACACCAATCACGGCGTCAGACGTAAGCATAGGCTCGATCAACGAGAGCGCCGCCTCAGCAGCCTGCAATTTAAGGTCATGTTGGGAAAGCATTCGGTAGTCCTTTAGGATTTTTTAGAAATATCAGACGAAGGGTCATTGACATCGGGATCCGCATCACCTTCATAGGGGTCGTTATCCGCGGCCTCTGGAGCGAACAACGCTTTGGCCTGATCCTCAGGCATCGCCTCGACATTTTTTAAACTACGCAACATCATACGCGTGCGCGATTCAGTTTGTCCGATGCGATTACTAGCTGTATCAAGAGACTTCTTAACGTTTGCCAAGGTGTCGCCAAACTTACCAAACTCCGTCTTAACCGCGCGCAGAACCTGCCAAACCTCGGAGGAGCGTTGCTGAATCGCAAGGGTGCGAAAACCCATCTGTAGACTGTTGAGCAAGGCTGCCAAGTTTGCAGGGCCTGCCACGTTCACTCTCAAGTCATGTAGTTTGTCTAATAGACCTGGCTGTCGCAGCACCTCGGCATACAAACTTTCACTCGGTAGGAACATGATCGCAAAATCCGTCGTGTGCGGTGGCGATACATACTTGGTGACAATCGTTTTGGCTTGCAATTCAATCGCACGCGCGAGCGCGCCGCCTGCCGCCTTCATTGCATCCCGATCGGCAAGTTCATGCGCATCCATTAAGCGCTCATACTCTTCTTTCGGAAATTTGGCATCAATCGGTAGCCACACAGGCTCATCAAATTGACCTTGCCCAGGCAGGCGCACTGCGAACTCGACCTGTGCATCACTCCCCGGTACTGTCTTGACGTTGCGGGCATATTGATCGGGTGTCATGCTGTCTTCGATCAATCGCGCCAACTGCACTTCACCCCACGTACCGCGTGACTTCACGTTGGTCAGCACACGCTTAAGATCGCCGACACCTGCGGCGAGAGTCTGCATCTCACCGAGCCCTTTATGTACGGCCTCAAGTCGGTCAGAAACAAGCTTGAAGGATTCCCCTAAGCGCTGTTCAAGCGTGGCATGAAGTTTTTCGTCAACCGTGCGGCGCATCTCGTCAAGCTTTGCCGAGTTATCTTTTTGTAACGCCATTAAGCGCTCTTCTACCGCTGCCCGCAGTTCAGTAATGCGTCGCTCATTGGCTTGGATCAAGGCTTGTAACTGTTCAGAGAATCCCGTTGCAAAGCGATTGAGTGACTCGGCACTTTCGGTACGCCCTGCCGCCGCATCACGTGCCATGGCAGCGCGAAAATCATTGTCGCTTTGGGCAAGCTCAGTGCGTAGCGCACGAGAGGACTCGGCCAGCTCGGTACGTAACTGACGATGCGCCTCGGTTTGCTCCTGTCTTAAGCTGCGCTCGAGTTTTTCTTGTGCACTTAGAATCTGATCTAGCTTGGGCTCATTCGAGCCTTCACCCGTGCGTCCAGCGCGCAACCAAGCCAACATCGCAAAGACTGCGGCGCAGACGCTTGCAAGTGCCGTGACAATCGACCAGACATTCACATCCATCACTTGATCCCTAGTTTTTCAGCGAAGCGCTTCTCATTAAATCCAACCGACACAGACCCGTCGGCGTACACCGTGAGGGGACGTCTGATTAGTGCAGGGTAATCTGCAATCAAATCTAGCCACTGGGCATCCGTTTGAGGCGTCTTTAAACCATCGTCCAAATTGCGCCAGGTCATAGAAGCACGATTGACAAGTTTTTCCCAACCGCCCAGGGCAATGGCCCATTTTTTAAGAGATCCCTGCGGCAAAGGGTGCTCACGATAATCCTCGAACGTATAAGAGACATCGTGTTGATCGAGCCAAGCAAGGGCCTTCATGCATGTACTGCACTTCGCCAGACCAAAAATCTTTAACGCCATAAAAACTACTCCATATGTTCATTAAAACCGAGCCATGCATGTTGATACGCCCGATTAAGGGCCGGCCAGCTTAAGTGCTCTTGTTGTGGCACAACCTTTCGAACTGACCGCAACAGACGTGATAGGTTTTCAGCCCGCAAGCCGTCATTCACAGGGCTGTATCGGCTTCGATCAAAGTCAATGAGCCAAATACGGTTATCGACATCCACCATGATGTTGTAAACATTTAAGTCAGCGTGCCAGACTCCGAAGGCATGCATTCTGGCAATCTCTCTACCGGCCTGCGCCCAGAGTTCCGGGTCAGTCACGCGAGCAAGCGGTTGAGCGTCTGGAATCCTAACCGTGAGCAGCGCTGCTTCGTACAGCAAACCCCGCTTCTGCACGCGCGCCGCAATCGGTTGTGGCACAGGCAATCCTGCGCGATACATCAAACCTAGAAGGTCAAACTCTTCAAAGGCACGTGTCTTTGACAAACCTGTCCAAACATACCCAGAACTCAACAGCTTGGCTGCCCAACCGCCACGACGGTAATGACGCAACACACCGCGCACGTCGCGAATTTGTAGAAACCAGGCTGCGCTGCGCCCACCCTCTGCAACCGCAGTAGCTCCCCAGCGCGGGTCCTTGGGGTCAAACCAGGCGTCCAGCTCCTCTGACGAGGGTGGAGTAGTTTCGGCAAATAGCCCAAGATCGACGCGTACCCAGCCATGCGGTGCAACCTGAACAGTCTGCGCGTCTAATTCGTTAGCCATCTTTGTTTCGCATCCAATCAGCTACACCGAAAAATATTTCCAGCATGCGCTCGACCAACGCATCATCATAAGATAGGTCTTTCATCGCGCGTCCCATGCATAACAGCCACTGATCACGCTCCACAATTCCAATCGAGTATGGCAGATGACGTGCACGCAGACGCGGGTGTCCGAAACGCTCTATGTAGTGCTGGGGTCCGCCAAAGTAACCACAAAGATACCAATACAACTTATCACGCGCCTGATCGAGCGATGGGCCGTGCACATCACGCAAGATTTTGAGATCTGCATCAACATCCATCACATCGTAAAAACGATCAACGAGCCGACGAATACCAAGCTCGCCACCAAGAATATCAAATGCAGAGGGTTTCGATTCAGCCGTGTCAGTCATAATTATTGATGTCGCAATATCGTGAGCGGCGGAGTCTTCAATACGCCCTGAAGCACAAGCGCTCCGGCCAGCCAGGCTCCTAGCATGCAAACTGTGACGCCGACGAGCCAAGGCCAAAGTGAAAACTGCATGTCAAACTCAAAGACCCACGTCGACAATGCCCAGGCTGCCAGATTCGCACCAAACGAGGCCAACACCCCCGCCACCGCACCAACGGCCAGTAACTCAGTGCGCATCGCACCTGCCAACTGCCGACGCGATGCGCCAAAGGCGCGCAACAGTGCCGCCTCGCGGACACGTTCGTCGCGAGTCGCAGTGAGTGCTGCTGCCAAGACCACAGCACCCGCGAGCAGCGAAAACACAAATAAACCCTGAACCGCAACGGCGACCTTATCTAAAATGCTCTGCAACTGATTGAGAATTGCGCCAACATCAAATACCGTTATGTTGGGAAAGCGCTCTAGAAGCTCTTGTGTTGTGCGTGTTCCCCCCGGGGGTAAGTGGAAGGCCGTCATCCATGTTTGAGGCGCATCCGCAAGTGCATTCGGCGTCAAAATTGCAAAAAAGTTTGCGCGCATGGAGTCCCAATCCACCCTGCGTAAGCTCGTGACAACAACCTTGACAGACTCGCCTGCCACATCGAACTCAAGTGTGTCGCCAAGTTCCAAACGTAGAGACTTCGCGAGGCCTGTCTCAAGAGAAACTTCATTCGCCTTGGGGTTCAGGTCACGGCCCGCAACAATCTGCCCCGGTTCAGGAACCTGGCCCGCATAGGACAAATTGAACTCACGCTCCACCAAACGCTGGGCGCGGGCATCTGTGTAGTCTGCCGCACTGACAGGCGTACCATTGCGGGCGATGAGTCGACCACGAATCATCGGCGATAGTCGCACTGCATTGAGACCCACCTGTGAGAGTGTGCGCTGCACTTCATCGACCTGATCCGTCTGGACATTAATCAAAAATCGATTGGGCGCATCGCTTGGCAGTGTTCGTTGCCAGCCAGCTAGTAAATCTGTACGCACAATTGCAAGCAACAAAATCGCCATCATGCCAATCGCGAGCGCACTTGTCTGCGCAACGGTTGCGCCACGACGTCGGATCACTCCGGCCAACGCAAAACGCAGCACGGGAAAACCATCAAGCTGCCCCCGGACTTTACCGAGCAACCAAAGGCAGGCAAGACTTACCAAAGCGAAGAGAGCGGCGGCCGCTACAAACCCTGCCGCGAGCCCAGCCCCAAGCTTGATGTCTCGGGCGACCCACCACATCAGCAGAAGAAATCCACTCACACCAAGCGCATAGCCCAACCAACTTTGCAACGGGATGGGCTGAGCCTGCGTTCGCAAAATTTGTGACGGCGGAACATGGCGTAAGGCTCGCAGAGGGGGCCAAGCGAAGGCTAATAGCAACCACAAACCGGCAAAGAGGCCTTGCGCAGCGGGGGCCCATCCCGCACCAGGCAAATCCGCACCAACCAGACCCGCCAGCATGCTGACACCAGCCATTTGTACAAACCACCCGACCACACCGCCGGCGATAGACGCAATTACGCCAACGACGACAAATTCACCGATCAAAATCGTGGAGACCTGACCCTGCGTCGCCCCCAGACAACGCATCATGGCAACGCTGTTGCGATGTCTCTGACCAAACCGACGTGCACCCAACGCGACAGCGACCGCAGCAATCAAAACCGCCAGCATCGCGACTAACGCAAGAAACTGCTGCGCCCTGTCTAGGGAGCGACGAATTTCTGGACGACCGGATTCAACAGTCAAAATCTTTTGTCCCGACTGCATGACAGAATCCAGCCAGACACGGTAGCGCTCTACCTCAGAGCCATCGCCTGCAATGAGTAATGCATACGCGATACGGCTACCCGTGGTGATCAGGCCAGACCGCAATAAATCCTCTGCCCGCAACATGACGCGTGGCGCAAGATTGACGAACTGAGGGCCGCGGTCGGGCTCGTACGCAATGGCACGTGCAATCGTTAGCCTGAGATCTCCGACCTTAAGCGTTTGGCCAATTTTCAACCCAGTCTGCGCAAGAATTTGGGGGTCTACCCATACCTGGCCGATTTCAGGTGCAGTAGTTGTTGTGAGTTCTGGACCGCCAAGCACCGTAACGGTACGCAAGGCTCCGCGTTGGGGATATCCAGACTCAACACCTTTCAACGAGGCGAGCATTAGCCCTGTATCGCCACCCACCATTGAGGGGAACTGCCAGCTGCGCACTGTGCTTAATCCGCTGCCTTGCGCGCGTGATAACCAACTCTCTGGAATGGCGCTCGGTGACTCAACAACTAAATCGGCTCCCAGCATTTGTGCTGCATCGCGCTCAAGTGCGCGACCCACACGATCAGCTAAAAAGCCAACGCTCGTCACAGCGGCCACGGCAATCAACACAGCGAGTGCAAGCAAGCGCAAGTCACCGGCACGGGCGTCCCGCCAGCATTGCTTAAACATCAGGCGTACGTTCTTCATGCGCGTAAACGATCCAAGGCGTCCTGGAGCCTGTCGACTGCCCAGACCTCGAGACCCTCAATTGCTTGCCGAGGCGCATTGGCCTTTGGAATGATCGCGATCGAGAAGCCGAGTTTGGCAGCTTCCCGTAAGCGCTCCTGCCCTCTTGGTGCCGGCCGCACCTCGCCGGCGAGGCCGACTTCACCAAACGCAAACAAGCCTTTGGGCAAAGGACGGTCCCGCAAAGACGAAATAATGGCGAGTAAGACTGCGAGGTCTGCTGCGGGTTCAGTAATGCGCACGCCCCCGACTGCGTTTACAAAAACATCCTGATCAGATGTCGATACCCCGGCATGGCGATTTAAAACTGCCAACAACATTGCAAGGCGGTTGCCCTCAAGACCGACGGACAAACGCCGAGGATTAGGCACATGGGCCGTATCCACCAAAGCCTGTATCTCAACAAGCAAGGGACGGGTACCCTCTTGAGTCGCCATCACACATGATCCAGAGACCTGCGCAGAATGTTGCGACAGGAACAGCGCCGAAGGATTTGATACGCCGCGCAAGCCGCGATCGGTCATCGCGAACACGCCTAGCTCATTGACCGCGCCAAAACGATTCTTGAATGCACGCACTAACCTAAAGGAGGAATGAGTGTCGCCTTCGAAATACAAAACGGTATCTACGATGTGCTCAAGCACCCTTGGACCGGCTAGCGTGCCATCTTTTGTGACATGCCCGATCATGACGATCGGGATGCCCGCCTGCTTAGCTAAACGTGTTAATTGTGCTGCGCACTCCTTAACCTGCGACACCGAACCCGGTGCTGCAGTCAGTTCGCTTGAGTAAATCGTTTGAATGGAATCGATCACCGCCACCGCAGGCTTTTGTTCTAACAAAGCTGCCTGAATCGCCTCAAGGCGGATTTCAGCAAACAAGTCGACAGAACCACCCGACAAACCAAGGCGGCGTGCGCGCAGTGCAACCTGCTCTGCCGACTCTTCACCTGTGACGTACAGCACACGCGAGGCACCGGACATGGCAACCAAAGCCTGCAACAGGAGCGTTGACTTCCCGATTCCTGGGTCACCACCAATTAGAACGACGGCACCGGCCACCAAACCGCCACCGAGAACCCGATCGAACTCCGGAATACCCGTCGACATACGGGGTAATTCAAGTGCCTCGACATCGGAGAGACTACGCAACGGGCTGGCCGTCGCGAGAGGCGCGTAACGGTGTTGGTCCGCCTGGGCCGAACCACCGGTATCGCGAGACTCCTCGAGGGTGTTCCACGCGTGACAATGGGGGCACTGGCCGAGCCATTTGGGACTCACGCCACCACATTCGGAGCACGCAAAGATAGTTTTAATTTTGGCCATGAAACACTCTGGCGCGCTATGCGCCTAAGACTGGTAGTCTAACGCAGGGGACTGATAAAGGTGCCCTACACTGCGACTTGCGCCCATCCCGAAAGGTTAAGCATAATTTACCCATGCCTGTCGATCATTACGAGAATTTTCCCGTCGCTTCTTGGTTGCTACCCGCGCACCTGCGTTCAGCCGTCGTTGCCATCTATCACTTTGCGCGCACTGCGGACGATATCGCCGACGAGGGGGATGCGAGCACCGAGCAGCGTCTTGCACAGCTTGGGCAATATCACTCGGCGCTCGAGACGCTCGAGGCGGGACAGCCTGGGAGCACGCCGATCCCGGAGGCGCTGCACGATATATTCCTGCCCCTGAGTCGCACCATCACAGAGCACAACCTGCCCTTTAAGCCCTTTTTTGACTTATTAGCAGCCTTCAAACAAGACCTGACACAAACGCGATATCCCGATGACGAGGCGGTGATGGCCTATTGCCGGCTCTCGGCAAACCCTGTGGGAATCCTGATGCTGCATCTCTATAAAAAAACAGATGCTGTTTCTTTCGAGCAATCGGACGCCATATGTAGCGCCCTACAACGGATCAATTTTTTACAAGATGTGGCCATAGACTGGAAAAAGAACCGCGTCTACCTGCCACAGAATGCCTTGGCGCGCTTTGGTGTGTCTGAAGAGATGCTGGCAAACGGCGAATGTTCGGCCGCATGGCGCGCACTGATGGCAGAACAGATCAAACAATGCCGGTCGTTGTTACACTTTGGCTACCCGTTGGGTCGACACCTACCCGGGCGAATTGGATTAGAGCTTCGCTTAATCGTCCAAGGTGGCTTAAGAGTGCTTGAAAAAATTGAAGATGTAGATTTTGATGTATTCACACGCCGGCCAATTTTGCGGCCTACGGATTGGATAACGATGCTTTGGCGAGCACTTTGGCGATAACACGATGACCCCAAGCGAATACTGTCAAGAAAAAGCAGCGAAAAGCGGTTCGAGCTTTTACTACGCGTTTCTATTTTTACCTCCGGACCGCCGCCTCGCGATCACAGCACTCTACGCTTTTTGCCGCGAAGTAGACGATGTGGTCGATGAATGCACCGACACGTCCATTGCTCGTATCAAACTGGCATGGTGGCGCACGCAAGTCGAGGCGATGTATCAAGGCAACGCTGAACATCCCGTTACCCAGGCACTTACTCCGTGGCTCGCGCCCTTTAACATCACCCGTGAGCGTTTGTTAGCCATCATTGACGGCATGGAGATGGATCTCGATCAGACGCGCTATTTAGATTGGCCCGCACTTGAAAAGTATTGCTGGCATGTGGCCGGCGTGGTGGGCGAACTCTCTGCGGGTATCTTTGGCATGCAAAGCCCTGAGACACTCAAATACGCGAGCAAACTAGGCATTGCCTTTCAATTGACCAACATCATTCGCGACGTTGGTGACGACGCACGTCGTGGGCGCATCTATCTGCCGATTAGTGATCTACAAAAATATGAGGTGCGTGCAGCCGATATTTTAAATAGTCAATATTCAGAAAAGTTTGCGGCGCTCATGGCCTTTGAAGCTTCCCGTGCACGCGCGCTTTATCGCGAAGCAATTGAGGCTCTTCCGCCCAACGAACAGCGCGCTCAGCGCCCTGGCCTGATGATGGCCGCGATTTATTATGCGCTGCTTGATGAAATCGAGCATGAAAACTGGCAAGTCCTACATCAGCGTATTTCGTTAACCCCAGTACGCAAGCTCTGGCTGGCCTGGAAAAATTTTGTTGGGGCAGGACGCAGCATCGTCAAACAAATCCGTCGGACGGAACTCAGCGCGTGAATGTCGCAGTTATTGGCGCTGGATGGGCGGGACTCGCCGCCGCCGTTGCCCTGAAGCAGGCAGGTGCTCACGTCACAGTATTTGAGGCGTCGGGCACACCCGGCGGTCGTGCTCGAGGTGTAAGCGACGTACAGTTAGGGACTATCGACAACGGTCAACACCTAATGTTGGGTGCGTACACCGAATCTCTGGCCCTTATCCAGCAACTCTCCCCAGAGCTCCCCGAACATGCAATGGTTGTGCGGCTCCCCCTCACACTTGAAAGCGCAGACGGAAGCTTTCGCTTACGCGCGCCGCACCTCATCGCGCCCTTGCACCTCGCGTGGGCACTAAGTTTCGCCCAAGGGCTCACGCTGAGCGATCGTGCGCGTGCCTTGAGCATGGCGGTGACGATACGACTCCAGGGCTGGAAAGCTCCCACTGGCCAAAGCGTGCGCGAGCTGCTCTCCGAACACAAGCAAACAGACACGCTCATACGCAGACTCTGGGAGCCGCTTTGTTTAGCCGCGCTTAATACACCGCTGCAAGAAGCATGTGCGCAATTGTTTCTCAATGTCTTACGCGATGGATTAGGCGGTGCACGCAGTCACTCGGATTTGATTATTCCTCGCGTTGATCTCTCGTCGCTTTGGCCATCGGTCGCGGCACAGCACGTGACGATGCGCTACCGCCATATTGTGCGTCAAGTAAAACCGGATCAACACGGCATTTATATAGACAACGAATATTTCGATGCATGCGTGCTGGCTGTACCGCCCTATGCCGCCCGTCGCATCCTTGCAGAGTGTCTAGACAGCACAGACTCTGACAGTGTTGCACTCCGTCATGTACTAGAGCGTTTTGAGTATCGCGCCATCGCGACCATTACGCTACAGCTTGATAGACCGTGGTCGTTACCCAAGCCACTCATGATGTTGGATGAGAACAAAGCCAAGCACCAGTATGGACAATGGGTGTTTACGCGCCCCGACCAGCCAGACCAAGTGACTATTGTTGTGAGCGACACACCTGATTTACTCAAAGTGGATCGTGGCGCCCTCATAGACGCGATCGCATCACAAATCCGCTCGCAATGTCTCAAGCATCCCAAGGCGAGTGTTGCGCTTCCTAACGTTGTTCACCATCGACTCATTGTCGAAAAGCGTGCCACCTTTGATGCATGCGTTGGATTGCAAAGACCAGGTGCTCAGACCAAATGGCCCAGACTCGTCTTAGCAGGGGATTGGACAGACACCGGATACCCAGCAGTCCTGGAGGGTGCAGTGCGCAGCGGTTCACATGCGGCAAGGACTGTTTTGAAAAATGTCGCTAGCCACGCAGGGTCTGAACAGTCATCAAACCTAGGAACGTCAGCGCTAACGACCCGAGCAGACTAACACCAGAATAAAGCGCAGCGGCAGCAATGCGGCCCTCTTCTAGAAACGCCACAGTCTCTGCAGAAAACGTTGAGAACGTTGTCAGGCCACCAAGCAAACCGGTGATGAGGAACAAACGCCAAAACGGTGGCAACGCGGGCAATGTCGAGAAAAATCCAAAGGCTAAACCCACCAGATAGCCGCCTACGAGGTTGGCCGCGAGAGTCCCCCAAGGCATCGCATTACCTGGCTGATTCAACCAAACTGCCAACATCCAACGCAACCACGCCCCCACGGCGGCCCCAAGGCCGACCGCCATAAAGTGCAGGGGTGTAAAGAACTGCATCATCAGACGCTTGCATGCTCTGTAATGTAAGCGCGAACACTTGCGACATCGCAGGGCAAGACCGTTACTTTTTGCGGTAAGGATTCCAGATTTTCTAGGCCTGGCGGGACTGGAGCTGGAACGCCAAGCGCTTCCTGAATCACCTCAGAGAACTTGGCTGGCAAGGCAGTTTCCAAGACCAGCATTGGAATGCCTGGCTCAGTGAAATCTGCTGCAACCTTCACACCGTCAGCCGTGTGCGGGTCAATCAGCACTCCGGTTTTTTCTTTCACAGCACGTATCGTGTCGAGACGATTCTGATGAGTACTGTAGCCCGCAACAAATCCATACTTACGCTCGAACTCAGGCAAGTAGGCAGACAAATCAAAATGTCCATTTGTGGAGAGCTCGCGCCACAATCCCGCCACACGCTCAGGATCGCGCCCGACCAGATCAAACACGAAACGCTCAAAGTTCGATGCACGTGAAATATCCATCGAAGGACTTGAGGTCGCATAGGTTTGTGCCGCCGCACGCGGACGATAGATACCGGTACGGAAAAACTCTTCCAGCACATTGTTTTCGTTTGTCGCCAACACCAAACGACGAATTGGCAGACCCATCATGCGCGCAATGTGGCCCGCAAGGATATTGCCAAAGTTGCCTGATGGGACACTAAAAGAAACCTGCTGACCCGAGGCTGTTGTCGCACGCAGCCAACCGTGAAAGTAATAAACAACCTGCGCTGCGATACGCGCCCAGTTAATCGAATTGACTGCCCCTAGGCGATACTGGGACTTGAACGGCAAGTCGCTTGCCAAGGCTTTCACCACGTCTTGCGCCTCGTCAAACACACCTTTCACGGCAATGTTGTGAATGTTCGCATCCTGCAGGGAATACATCTGGGCGCGCTGAAACGCACTCATGCGACCATGGGGTGACAGCATAAACACCGCCACAGCATCCTTGCCGCGCATCGCGTATTCCGCTGCTGAGCCTGTATCGCCCGAGGTGGCACCTAAAATATTGAGCGTCGTATTCCGTTGGCGCAATACATAAGGGAAGACCTGCCCAAGAAATTGCATGGCCATGTCTTTGAAGGCTAGCGTCGGCCCCTCTGAGACACATAGCAACGACAACCCATTATTTAAGGCCTTAAGCGGAACAATCGCCTCTGTCTTGAAAGACTCTTTGCAATACGCAGCACGCGTCATCGCTTGCAGGTCTGCCCGCCCAATATCAGACACAAATAAACCAAGCACTTCAGCGGCTAAGGCGTGATAGGGCAAGGCTCGCCATGACTCGAGCATCGCGGCAGACACTTTAGGCAACTCCTGGGGAATCGCCAAGCCACCGTCTGGGGCAAGACCTTCTAGCAGGATGTCGGCAAAGCCCTGGGCCTGCATACCACCACGAGTGGAGACATATTTCATGACAGGCTTTCCATACGCAGACGGGTCACATTCGAACGCACGAAGGGCAACGCCTCAATCTGGGCGATCGCTGCATTCACGTCACGCTCTAGCGCCTCGTGTGTCAGAAACACTAGATCAGCACTGGCATCCAAGTCTGATGGCTGTTGAATCATCGAACCAATCGAGATCCCGCGATCCGAGAAGACGCGCGCAATGTCCGCCAAGACGCCAGGCTGATCAGCAACTGTCAAACGCAAGTAGTAGGAGGTAATCACGTCGTCGATCGACAAAATCGGCGTGTCCGACATGGCGTCGGGCTGAAATGCAAGGTGCGGTACACGGTGCTCTGGGTCAGCAGTCAACAAGCGTGTGACATCGACTAAATCGGCTACCACTGCAGAGGCAGTCGGCTCTTCACCTGCACCCTTGCCGTAGTACAGGGTCTGACCAACAGCATCACCGCGAACCAAGACCGCGTTCATCGCGCCCTCAACATTGGCCAGCATTGATTTCGCGGGGACCAGAGCAGGATGCACGCGTAACTCGATGCCCTCGCGCCGACGCTTGGTAATACCCAGCAACTTGATTCTGTACCCCAACCGCTCGGCCAACTTGATATCGTCTGCCGATAGTTTTGAAATACCCTCGATGTAAGCACGATCGAACTGAACCGGAATACCAAAGGCCAGAGACGCCAAAAGCGTCAGCTTATGTGCAGCGTCGACGCCTTCGATATCAAAAGTTGGATCGGCTTCGGCATAGCCAAGCTTTTGCGCCTCGGCCAACACAGTGGCGAACGGCAAGCCGCGCGAACGCATTTCCGACAAAATGAAATTAGTCGTGCCGTTGATAATCCCAGCAACCCATTCAATACGATTGGCGGTTAAGCCCTCACGAATCGCTTTAATGATAGGTATGCCACCAGCCACGGCTGCTTCAAAGGCAACCACAACACCTTTCGCCGACGCTGCGGCAAAAATTTCTGTACCGTGTTTCGCGAGCAGTGCTTTATTCGCGGTTACAACGTGCTTGCCCTGTGCAATTGCTTCAAGCACGAGTTCACGCGCCAGGGTGTCCCCGCCCATAAGCTCAACAACAATATCAATCGATGGGTCACGCACTAAGCCAAACGGATCTGCATCAACCAGAATTGTCGCGCCAACCAGGGCACGTGCCTTCTCAATATCGCGCACCGCGATGCGGGTGACTTCAATCGTCTGACCAGCACGACGCGCGATTTCCTGGGCATTCCGACGAAGCACCTTCCATGTTCCACCACCAACAACGCCAAGCCCGAGTAGGCCAACTTTAATAGAGTCCATTACAGCAATCCGTCCTTGCGAAACATTTCTTTGATGCCGCGCACTGCCTGCCTGGTGCGCTGCTCGTTTTCAATCAATGCAAACCGTACGTACTCATCGCCGTAGTCACCAAAACCAATGCCTGGGGACACGGCAACTTTGGCCTCTTCCAGAATACGCTTGGCGAACTCCAACGACCCCTTGGCCCGGTAGGGCTCTGGGATATGCGCCCATATGTACATGGACGCCTTGGGGTTCTCAACCATCCAGCCCGCTTCATGCAACCCTTTAACCAGCACATCGCGACGACTTTGATATTTTTGTACAACTTCTTGTACACAATCCTGAGGACCGTCCAGCGCAGCGATCGAGGCGACTTGGATCGGCGTGAACGTGCCATAGTCGTGATAGCTTTTAATTCGCGCCAACGCACTCACGAGCTCGGCGTTACCCACCATAAAGCCCACACGCCAACCGGCCATGTTGTAGCTTTTACTCATCGTGAAAAACTCAACCGCCACTTCGCGTGCACCCTCTACCTGCATGATGGAGGGCGCCTGATAGCCGTCAAAACAAATGTCTGCATAAGCTAGGTCATGCACGACAATGATGTCATGTTCCCGGGCAAGCTTAATCACACGCTCAAAGAACGGAAGATCAACACATTGTGCTGTCGGGTTGCTCGGAAACCCCAGAATCATCATCTTCGGCTTTGGGATCGACTCTCTAACCGCGCGTTCGAGCTCTTCAAAGAAATCGGTCCCAGGCGTCATGCGCACTGAACGAATATTGGCACCAGCAATCACAGCGCCATATATATGAATCGGGTAACTCGGATTTGGCACGAGGACTGTATCGCCGGCATCTAGTGTCGCCAGCATCAAGTGCGCCAACCCCTCTTTCGAGCCAATCGTCACGATCGCCTCGGAGTCAGGGTCAATGTCCACTTGGTAGCGGCGCTGGTACCAGTCCGAAATCGCCTTACGCAACCGTGGAATTCCCTTTGACACCGAGTAGCCATGGGTCGTGGGTCGCTCGGAGGCCTCTACGAGCTTTTCCACGATGTGCGGGGGTGTCGCGCCATCGGGGTTACCCATCGACATATCAATAATGTCCTCGCCGCGCCGGCGGGCTGCCATTTTGAGCTCGGCAGTGATATTGAATACATACGGTGGCAACCGCTCGATGCGGGGAAACTTCTTCATCCTAAGTCCTTGATCGTCCAGCCTGAAAAGGCTTTATTTGCAGTGCAGCAAAACCCCATAATCTAGCGCATCACGGGCTACCCGGCAAATCGGGGGTAAAAACCAATAAAAATCGTGATTTCCCCTTGGTGCGGGTAGGCACTCTGTCATCGCATCTGACGAATGATTGCGCTATGATCAAGTGAACCTGCCGGAGTATTGATTGAAGCTTCACACTGATACCAATTCGGCACTGAACACCGTCACGGGATACGGTGACGGCTTTGTCGAAATTAACCAGACGCGTTTTAACCACGCGATCGCTTTTGGCCCCTTGGGCGAAGTAGAACGTTGGCCCGCTGAAGCGGCCACGGACATCACCACCGCCCTCCTGCTACAAGCTGCACACCTCAAGTTCGCACCATTAGACCCCATGGCGTTTTTAGACGCCACTGAGGCGACGGGCCCCAAACTGGAAGGAATCCGCCCGGAAGTGTTACTGGTCGGAACCGGGAATCGTCAATGCATGCTGTCCCACACCATCTTGCTGCCACTTTTACAGGCGGGCGTGGGTGTGGAATGCATGAGCACCCAAGCCGCGGCCCGCACTTACAACATCCTCATGGCAGAAGGTCGTCAAGTGATCGCCGCCCTGCTGCCAGAGCACACCGCCCCAGGAGCACCTTCATGACAACCGTACAAATCGGCAAGGCAGCCCCGGACTTCACGGCTCTGAGCACGTTTGGCGAAATCACTCTCAAACAATGCAATGGTCGCGGGGTCGTGCTTTATTTTTATCCTAAAGACAATACGCCGGGATGCACCACCGAAACCGAAAACTTCCGGGATCTACACGATCAATTCCTAGCCCAAAGTTGCGTGGTCATTGGTGTTTCGCGTGATTCGCTTAAGTCACATGAGAATTTCAGCAAGAAACTAGAGTTGCCGTTTCCTCTGATCTCAGACACCGACGAGGTCGTATGCAACACCTATGACGTCATCAAAATGAAACAAATGTATGGGAAACAGGTGCGTGGCATCGAGCGCAGCACTTTTCTGATCGACGCACGCGGAAAGCTCGTTCAAGCATGGCGCGGTGTCAAAGTGCCAGGACATGCCCAAGAGGTGCTGCAAGCCGCCAGTAGTCTGACATGATTTATTCGATTGTTGTGCCCCCAGGAGATTGTCTCGTATGCCGTTGCCCAAGCTGCCCACCCGCCCTGCCGCAATACTCGACCTAAACGACACTGAACTCGATCTCTTACCCCCAACTACACAAAGCACGAAAGCCAAACCCGTAGAGGCCGCCAGAACAAGCCAGCGTGTGCCACCTCTTGCGGCACAAGATGTCACGCCAGGCGAGACTGCGACAGACCAGCGCAGCGCATTCAAACTACCGCTTGCGACAACGCCAGCGGTACTGCCTGCGGTCACGCCAAGCAAAGCCCCTGCTCAGAAAAAATCGCCCGCGCCGCGCACCCCAACACGTCGCATCGCCAAGGCCGAGTCAGGCTTACAAAAGTTGTTCGTGCTCGACACGAACGTACTGCTTCATGATCCGTCTTCGCTTTTTCGCTTTGAGGAGCACGACGTCTTTTTACCCATGATGACGCTCGAAGAGCTTGATCATCAAAAGAAAGGGATGTCTGAGGTTGCGCGCAACGCCCGTCAAGTGAGTCGTTCTCTAGACACGTTAGTCGCCGAACACCGACAACTAGACGACGGTTTGCCACTCAGCGGTCTGGGGCACAAAGATGCTGTAGGACGACTGTTTTTTCAGACCACAGCGATGGCGGGCACGCTACCGCCTGATCTGCCGATGGGCAAGGCTGACAATCAAATTCTAGGCGTAGTGCGTGCCCTGCAGGATAAGCACCCAACGCGGGAAGTCGTACTCGTGTCGAAAGACATCAACATGCGCTTGAAGGCGCGTGCGTTGTCGATGTCGGCCGAAGACTATTTCAACGATCAAGTACTAGAGGACTCTGACCTACTCTACACCGGCATGCTGGAGTTGCCAGAGAATTTCTGGAACAAGCATGGCAAAGGCGTTGAATCTTGGCAGCAAGGGGGAACCACCTTCTATCGAATCAATGGACCTTTGTGCCATCAGTTCATGGTGAATCAGTTTGTGTACTTCGAAGGCTCTATGCCTTTGTATGCGCAGGTGCGCGAAGTAAATGGCAAGACAGCAGTGCTCGCTACATTGCGAGACTTCACGCACGGCAAAAATAATGTCTGGGGTGTCACTGCACGCAACCGCGAGCAAAACTTCGCGATGAACCTTCTGATGAATCCGGAGTGTGATTTCGTATCGCTACTCGGGCAAGCCGGAACAGGTAAAACGCTGATGACACTTGCCGCAGGTTTGGCACAAGTTCTTGAGACCAAGCGCTACAGCGAGATCATCATGACACGCGTGACGGTTCCGGTTGGTGAGGATATCGGTTTCCTCCCAGGCACCGAGGAAGAAAAAATGCAACCGTGGATGGGTGCGCTCGAGGACAACCTCGAAGTCTTGAACATGGGTGACGCCGATGGTGGCGGCAACGGCGGTAACGAATGGGGTCGCGCAACGACCCTGGACTTAATCCGTTCAAAGATCAAAATCAAGTCGTTGAACTTCATGCGTGGGCGTACATTTCTGAACAAGTACCTCATCATCGATGAGGCGCAGAACCTAACACCCAAACAAATGAAAACACTCATCACGCGTGCGGGCCCCGGAACAAAAGTCATTTGCCTGGGAAACATTGCACAAATTGATACACCCTATCTGACTGAGGGCAGTTCAGGTCTGACCTTTGTTGTGGATCGATTCAAAGGTTGGCCACATGCAGGTAGCGTAACGCTGCAGCGTGGTGAACGATCACGACTCGCTGATTACGCTGGGGAAGTGTTGTAAATGTCCAAACCCGTTGCGCTAACGGTCGGTGATGCAGCAGGCATTGGCCCAGAGATTGTGGTCAAACTCCATGCGCAAGGATTAAATGCGCCTTGCGTGGTGTACGGTGACTTAGGCGCACTCAAGCGCGCGGCGCTTATGCTCGGTGTGCCTGTGCAATGCATTGCCATCGACTCACTGCAAAACGTACCAGTGAATCCGCAACCAGGTCACATGTACGTCCGCGCAACGCAACCCGCGTTACCCGAAGACCTGCCCTGGGGGCGCGTGAATGCCCGAGCAGGAAGCGCAGCCGTGTGTGCCCTGCGCATGGCCATTGACGATGCCATGCAACAGAAAGTTCGTGCAATTGTGACTGCACCACTTAACAAAGAATCGATGCACGCCGCGGGCATCGACTTTCCCGGCCATACTGAAATACTTGCGGAACAATCCGGCACAGAACATGTTGCCATGATGTTGGTCAATGACCAATTACGCGTCATCCTTGCCACCATTCATATTCCACTCGCTGCTGTCTCTCGCACGCTCACAGTTGAGCTTGAGCAACGAACGATCGCACTTGCCCATCGTGCTTGTGTTGCGATGGGGATCAAAGCACCACGTGTGGCTGTTGCGGGGCTCAATCCACATGCTGGCGAGCAACGCAAGTTTGGAAACGAAGATCTCGACATCATTGCACCAGCAATCGCTCTGGCACGTGCCCAGGGAATCGATGCAACAGGCCCATGGCCCGGCGATACCGTTTTCATGCGTGCGCGCCAAGGCGAGTTTGATATTTGTGTCGCCCAATATCACGATCAAGGCCTGATCCCAATCAAGTATCTGGGCTTGGACCAAGGCGTGAATGTCACCGTTGGCCTTCCGTTTGTCCGCACCAGTGTGGATCACGGCACTGCCTTTGATATCGCAGGCAAAGGTATTGCCGATCCCTCCTCCCTTCGTACCGCCTTTGATCTCGCACTTGCCCTTACGTAGGTATAAACCCTATATTTGGCAAGTTTACGTAAAATTTTAGGTTAAGTAACCTCTCTAAGTATATAATTTGACAGGTTTTTATACTTAAAGAGGCGCTGGGAATGCGTTTGAAGCTCGCTTTACCCCTACAAAAAGCATGGATTTCAAGCTTAATATGCTTGGGCCTAGCTGCCTCCCCACTCGCAGCAAGCGCACAACAGTCAACAGCAAGCAGCACTTCTGCCTCGCAACCGGCCAAGCCTAAAAAAACAACTACAACAAAGAAAAAGCAACAACCAAGCAAAACAGCCAAGACGACCCCTCCTGCACAGACACCTGATAAGAAAGCAGCACCTGCAGGCGCACCGCAAGGAAATCGTGCTGTCACGCCCAAGAACGAAAAGCAAACGACAGGCGCGAAGGCCGTTGTTCCTGCTGCGAACCATGGCAAAAGCGTTGCAGCGACTGCCGCGGGCGTGGCGGCAGCAGGCGGTTTGCGTTCAAACGTCGTATTCGTTCAAGACTTAAGTAGTAAAGCCGTTTTGTATTCGCGTAACGAACAAGTTGTTCGACCAATCGCCTCCATTACAAAGCTGATGACTGCCGTCATCATTGTCGACGCGAAGCTGCCAATGGATGAAGTCATTCAAATCACGCAAGCCGACGTTGATGTAGTCAAGCACAGTCGATCACGTCTCGCAGTCGGCGCCAAACACACGCGTGGTGACATGATGCATTTGGCGTTGATGTCTTCAGAGAACCGCGCGGCACACGCGCTAGGCCGCACCTATCCAGGCGGCATGACAGCCTTCGTGAACGCAATGAATGCCAAGGCACGCGAGCTCGGCATGGTGCAATCGACCTTCGTTGAGCCTACTGGCTTATCAAGCTCAAACGTCTCTACCCCGCGTGACTTGGTTAAGCTTTTACAGGCCTCTGCTTCCCGACCCGCAATCCGCTTCTACACGACAGACCATCAGCATGAAGTGCGTTCGGCCGGACACCCCACTCTGTTCCGCAACACAAACATGCTTGTCAGCAACCCTAGCTGGGATATCAAAGTATCCAAGACTGGCTTCATCAATGAAGCTGGCCAATGCTTGGTGATGGTGGCACGGATCAACAATCGCGACACAGCGATTGTGCTGCTCAATGCTGAAGGTAAAGGCACGCGCATTGGTGACGCAGTCAAGATCAAACAGATGATCCAATCCAAGCAGATGGCCGCAGCTCCAACGGAACTCGCGAGCCTGAACTAAGCGGCACGGCTACTCCAAACTAGTAGCCTGACTGCGACGAACCACCGGCAAAATTCAAAAAGCGCGTACTTGAACCCTGGAAGGTTAAACGTACAGTACCGATTGGTCCGTTACGCTGCTTACCAACAATAATTTCTGCCGTGCCCTTATCGGGTGAGTCTGGGTTATAGACCTCATCACGATAGATGAACAAAATCAAATCCGCATCCTGCTCAATTGCACCCGACTCGCGCAAGTCGCTCATGACAGGACGTTTGTTGGGTCGTTGCTCAAGACTGCGGTTTAACTGTGACAGAGCAATCACAGGACAATCTAGCTCTTTGCCTAAAGCTTTAAGCGAGCGACTGATTTCCGAGATTTCTGTTGCACGGTTTTCACCCGCGGAACTTGCACCCATGAGCTGCAAGTAATCGATCACGATCAGCCCCAAGCGACCGCACTGACGGGCCAAGCGACGCGCACGCGCACGCACTTCTACCGAACTCAAGGCGGGCGTCTCATCAATATATAACTGCGCATCCTGCATACGCTGGACAGCATGCGTCACACGTGGCCAGTCATCCGCAAGCAATTTTCCGGTCCGCATTCTGTGCTGATCAAGCATGCCAACCGAGCCCAGCATACGCATTGCAAGCTGCACTGCGCCCATTTCCATGGAGAACACCGCCACGGGCAAACCATGTTCAATCGCCACGTGCTCAGCAATATTCATGGCCAGCGAGGTCTTACCCATCGAAGGGCGACCGGCCACAATCACGAGATCACCACCTTGCAGCCCGGAGGTCATCCGGTCGAGGTCAGTAAAGCCTGTTGGCACGCCGGTGACGTCGTTATCACCTTCCCGGTGATACAGCTCGTCGATACGCTCGACAACCTCGGACAGCAAAGGCTGTATTTCACGAAAACCTGTCGTCGCCTTTGCACCTTCCTGGGCGATTTTAAAAACTTTGGACTCGGCCTCATCAAGCAGCTGCCGCGCCTCTTTGCCTTGAGGATTAAAAGCTGTCGCGGCAATTTCATCAGCCACGCTCACTAGCTTGCGCAACATGGAGCGCTCGCGCACGATCTCAGCGTAACGACGGATGTTTGCAGCGGAGGGCGTGTTGTGTGCAAGCGCGTTGAGATAGGCCAAACCGCCCACCTCCTCGGACTTACCAACGCTCGCAATCGACTCATGCACTGTCACGACATCGGCCGCACGAGACAAATTAATCAGTCTAGCAATATGGTGCCAGATCAACCGATGATCAAAACGATAAAAATCCTCTTCGTTGACCACATCTGTGACACGTTCCCACGCAGCATTATCAAGCAGCAGGCCGCCTAATACCGATTGTTCCGCCTCGACCGAGTGGGGAGGAACGCGCAGGTATTCGAGCTGGGGATCAGGTGCATTATTCATCTGGTAATGATAACCGCAAGGCATCGGTGACGTATAAGAATCCTCTGACATCCCGGCCTGGCAAACGTCTCAATAACCAACCAAGATATCTTTGAACAACGGCCATTGCCGAGCCAATTCTTTTTAATGACTGTTTGACTGCCAAATCCGGGTTTGCCTCAAGATAGGTTTGAAGCAAGCGCAAAGATAGCTCTTGGCGCTCTGTACTCCCAAACTGTTCACCCCGCAGGCCCGCCATGGAGGAAACCATTTGATAAACATCATAGGCCTGCCCCAAAGGTCGGGATAAAGCTTCTCCTATGTTTTCCTCGAAGTCGATCCTTGTCAGAGTATCCCCTTCGCACATCAGGTTTCGGAGTTGTGCACCACCATGCACAAAGCCGGCACGATGAAACGCGGCTAAATCCCGAGCCGCGCGATCCATCCAGGTCAAGCGTGCGGCGGGCGTGTCAATTCGGATGAGATAAGGTAAGTCTTGGCCAACATACTCAAGCACCAAGACATCGGACGCATGCCTCCAAACTTTTGGCACTCGGTATCCATGCTGAGAAAAGAACTCGAGTTTTCGTGCCTCATCGCTAAGCGTTGTTCGCATGAGCACACTGACCGACGGGCGCTCTCCCAATGCAAGCCAACAGAGACAGGACAATACCCATGCCCTAACGTAATGCACTCCGTACAGTAGCTTGTCAGCGAACTTAGGCCTTCGCAACTTCACTACGCAGCGCTGGCCCTCAATATCAACAAAGTGCACCGACGAAGGCTCAGACGCATGCTCCGCGAGCCATTGAGTAAGCACCAACTGAAACGAAGGATCAGACTTAAGCATAGACATGTATTAAAAACCAAAAAGCCGGCTTACGCCGGCTTTTTTTGGTGGGGTTAGCGCGAACTTAAACTAGATCGCCAACCACGACTACCGTAATGCTGCTCACAACATCCGGATGCAACGAGACTTGCACAGGAAACTCACCAACGGTCTTGAGTGGACCTTCTGGCAAACGCACTTGTGCTTTTTCGATGCCAGCAAAACCGGCTCCAACCAAACCAGCAGCGATGTCCATGTTTGTAACAGAACCAAACAGGCGGCCATCAACACCAGCTTTCTGAGTAATGCTCAAGGAGAAGCTTTCCAAGCGCTTGCCGAGTGCTTCAGCAGCAACCAGTTTTTCAGCCTGTACTTTTTCGAGCTCTGCGCGACGCAGTTCAAACTCTTTGAGCGCTGCCTCAGTGGCACGACGTGCCTTTTTCTGGGGAATCAGGAAGTTACGGGCGTAGCCATCACGCACGCGCACAACTTCACCGAGGTTCCCTACGTTAACGACTTTTTCGAGAAGAATGATTTGCATAGTAGGCCTCGGAATCAGTTGTGGTTGTCAGTGAAAGGCAACAGCGCCAAGAAGCGCGCACGCTTAATTGCTGAGTCGAGCTGGCGCTGATAAATCGCCTTGGTACCTGTCAGACGGGCAGGAATGATCTTGCCGTTTTCTTGAATGAAATCACGCAATGTGTCGAGGTCTTTGTAATCGATCTCATCAACGCCAGCGGCGCTGAAACGACAAAACTTACGACGCTTGAACAGCGGGTTTTGTTGAGTGAACTTCTTTTTTTCTTTACGTTTACCGAAGAAAGCCATGATATGCCCTATTCAAATTTGTTCGATGCGCTGCGCATGCAGCCTATATTTTTGTGAATCTTTTCTAACCGGAGCCAGAAATCCTTGAACGTTTACTGAGCGTCCCAAACCTATTGTGTTAGTCATTTGAGCCAGGTCTGCCATCGCTACCACAGTAATACTGAACATGATGCGACGCGGTTGACCTGCTTCAATAACTTCGGACTCGTGTGCGAGTAAGAATTCGAGAACTGGAACCCCTGACGGTGTATACCTAACGGGAGAAAGCTCTGCGACCTGACCTTGCACTTCAAGCCGATTCACAACAAATCCGGATTACTCAACGTCGTCGGACATCGACTCTGCGGATGCCTTACGCGCCTCATCACGCTCAACTTGCTTCATCATGATTGAAGGCTCAGTCTGAGCAGCCTTCGTCTTGATAACAAGGTGACGCAATACGGCATCGTTGTAACGGAAAGAGTGTTCGAGTTCGTCGAGCGTTGCTTGACCGCACTCGATGTTGAAGCACAGGTAGTGTGCCTTGACCAACTTTTGAATTGGGTAAGCCAGTTGACGACGACCCCAGTCTTCTGTGCGGTGAACTTTACCGCCCTGGGTCGTCACCAACGCTTGGTAGCGTTCGACCATCGCGGGCACTTGCTCGCTCTGATCAGGGTGAACGATAAAAACAATTTCATAATGGCGCATGCAATGCACTCCTAAGGATGTCCAGCGTATTGCATGAAAACAAGACGCCGGGGTCAGCCCGCCATGGCCAAACATTGGCTGGTCGAGCAAGAAAGCCTAGTATTTTCGCGTATTTACGCTCAAAACGCAAATCAGGAGAGGAACCGGGCGCGGATTGAACGTTCAATCCCGGCGGCATCCAAACCGACTCCGGCGAGCAAAGCACCCTGCTCTCCGTGGTCGATGAACCGGTCCGGCAAACCGAGTTGCAGAACGGGGCAAACCACTCCTGCGGCGTTGAGTGCCTCAGTCACGGCACTGCCCGCGCCCCCCATAATGGCTCCCTCTTCTAGCGTAATCAAACCACGATGCTCCGCCGCCATCTGGCGCACAAGCACTGCATCCAGCGGCTTAACAAAACGCATGTCCACAACGGTCAAATCCAGCGCCTCAGCTGCTTTTAGTGCGGCAGGCAATAATGTGCCGAATACCAAGACCGCAAGATCCTTGCCTTGCCGGCGAATAATTCCGCGACCGAGCGGAACCGTATCCAGACCGGGCGCCACCGGAGTTCCAGCGCCAGACCCCCTGGGGTATCTAACCGAGGCTGGCCCAGGATGCTGATAACAGGTGCTCAGCAGAAGCCGCGTTTCGTTCTCATCGGAGGGCGTTGCAACCACCATATTGGGGATGCAGCGCAAAAACGCGATGTCGTAATTACCGGCGTGTGTCGCTCCATCGGCTCCGACCAAGCCTGCACGATCCAACGCGAAGGTCACATCCAAATCTTGCAGCGCCACGTCGTGGATCAATTGATCATAGCCACGCTGCAAAAAGGTGGAGTAAATCGCGAGTACGGGCTTCTGCCCCTCACAGGCCAAGCCGGCAGCGAAGGTGACCGCATGCTGTTCAGCGATTCCGACATCAAAATATCGCTTAGGGAAGCGTTTTTCGAACTCCACCATGCCACTGCCCTCACGCATGGCGGGTGTGACACCTGTCAGTCTCGGGTCATGCTCAGCCATGTCGCACAGCCATGATCCAAAAACTTGTGTGAAAGTCGTCTTGGGCGCTGCCGCGGGCTTTTGTATGCCGACGGCGGGATCAAACTTTCCAGGTCCATGATAGAGAACGGGATCAGCCTCGGCCAACTTATATCCTTGACCTTTCTTTGTCACGACATGCAAGAACTGCGGTCCTTTCAGCGCGCGCATATTTTGTAGTGTCGGGATCAAGGCATCTAAGTCGTGCCCATCAATGGGCCCCACGTAGTTAAAGCCCATCTCCTCAAACAGCGTGGCAGGCGTCACCATGCCTTTGGCGTGCTCTTCAAAGCGACGCGCTAGCTCAAGGACAGGCGGGACATGTTGTAAAACTGCCCTGCCCATATTCTTTGCAGCCGCATAAAACTGACCAGACATTAGGCGCGCGAAATAGCGATTAAGCGCGCCCACCGGCGGCGAAATCGACATGTCGTTGTCATTCAAGATGACCAACAAGTTGATATCGGGTGTCACACCTGCATTATTCATGGCCTCGAACACCATACCGGCTGTCATGGCCCCATCACCAATGACTGCAATGTGTTGACGCGAAACCCCCGCATTGCGCGAGGCGACCGCCATACCAAGCGCAGCGGAAATCGAGGTCGACGAATGCGCAGTGCCAAAAGCGTCATACGCAGACTCACTACGCTTTGGAAAACCAGAGATGCCGCCGAACTGACGCAAACCACTCATCTGATCTTTACGACCAGTCAAAATCTTATGTGGATAAGACTGATGCCCCACATCCCAAATGATTCGATCATGTGGCGTGTCGTAGACGTAGTGCAACGCGACCGTCAGTTCAACCGTGCCAAGATTCGAAGAGAGGTGGCCGCCCGTGCGTGAAACCGACTGCAGCACGAACCCTCTTAGCTCATCCGCTACTTGTTGCAGGCTGCGTCGATCCAAACCCTTTAGGTCGGCCGGACTGTGAATTCGATTCAGTAAATCTGTTGACATAGCGCTCAATCAGTTCGTATCGGATCACAACAATTAGTGATCGCGCAACACAATAAAATCTGCCAATCCGCCCAATAAATTGGACGCATCGCCTAAGGGTGATAACGCTTGGCGAGCTGTGCGATGCAATGAAGCTGCCAAGGACTGCGCCCCCTCCAAACCCATTAAGGTTACATAGGTGGGCTTGTTCGCGGCGGCGTCCTTGCCGGCAGTTTTGCCAAGCACTGCAGTATCCGTCGTCACATCCAGCACATCGTCTACCACCTGAAACGCCAGGCCGATTGCGCTGGCATATTCATCCAAACTACGCTCTTGCAATGCATGCGCACCAGCAACCAGCCCACCTAACTTCACGCTCGCAGCAAGCAAAGCACCCGTCTTAAGCGTGTGCATTTGCTGCAACTCTTGCTGAGACAAGGTTTTGCCCACACTTGCTAAATCAATCGCCTGCCCGCCCGCCATACCCAGACTCCCCGCGGCTTGCGCAAGCGTGCGCGTTGCCCGCACCACAGCCTCGGGCGCAAGCGGCATTTGCGCTAACAGGTCAAAAGCCAGTGGCTGCAAGGCATCCCCCGCCAATAAAGCGGTTGCTTCGTCATACTGCACATGCAAGGTTGGTCGGCCGCGCCGCAACATGTCGTCGTCCATGCAAGGCAAATCATCGTGGACTAGCGAATACGCATGAACCAGTTCAACTGCTGCCGCAGCGCGATCGAGGGACTCATCAAACGCTCCGCGAACGGTACCAGGACGCATACAAGCGTAACCAGCAGCGTAGACCAAGGCAGCGCGAACCCGTTTGCCACCGCCCAGCACGGCATAGCGCATTGCCTGGTGCAGTCGCGCAGGAACAAGGTCTGCAGGCGGCAACAACCGCTCGAGAACATGCTCAATATGTTGCGCACGCTCGGTAAGCCATTGCGTCAAAGCACTTTCTGCCACCATCATGACGCTTCGCGATCCAATCCCTCAAAGGGCTTGAGCATGCCAGCCTCCAGTACCTTGACCTGCTGCTCGGCCTGCGCCAAGCGCTCTTGGCAAATACGCGTCAACGCGACACCGCGACGATAAGCAGCCAGAGACTCTTCAAGTGGCAGCGCTCCGGACTCCATGGATGCAACAAGTTCTTCAAGCTGCAACAATGCAGTCTCAAAGTCTTGGGGCAAGCTTGGATCAAGATCCTCGCGATCAGACGGTAGCGGATCGGCCACAGATTTGTTAGCTTTGGGCAAGCAAAACTCCGTTCAGGGCTGGGTTAATGACAAACCTGACAACAGGTAAGCTCTCTATTGTACGAGAACATCGCCCGCTCTACCCTTGGGGTACAATCGTTTTTTTATGGTGATCGGCCAATCCGATTTTTCTTCGCGCCAGTACGGTAATGTCCGTCCTGGCATTTTTATCCGTGCGGAGGGAATCATGACCGACATTGGTCGGATGGCGCATTTAGCGCCCGCTCGCACACAATTAGGCGTTAGCGCGTACTTTGACCCCGCGCTGTTTGCCCGCGAGCAAGCGAGTATTTTTAAACAGTCCTCCATCTATGTTGGGCATCAAAAGAGCGTGCCCAACCAGGGAGACTGGCGTACGTTGTCCCATGAAAACAATGGGCGGGTACTCGTACGTGCTGAATCTGGCGTAGAACTCCTTTCAAACGTATGCCGTCATCGTCAGGCGTTAATGCTGGGCGGCACAACCGGTAATGTTGCTGGTCACGTAAATACCCATGGGAATCTTGTGGGTACTGGTGGGAATATTGTCTGCCCCCTACACCGCTGGACTTACGACAAGCAAGGTCACTTGCTTGGTGCACCTCAATTTGACGATAAACCTTGCTTAAATCTCGAGCGCTTTCCGATTAAAGACTGCCAGGGCCTTCTGTTTGAAGGTCCACGCAACCCCTCTGTAGACATCGGCAAACTATTCACGCGTCCAGAGTTCGACTTTTCAGATTACGTCCTGGACCACGTCGAAGTCCACCAATGCAATTACAACTGGAAGACTTTTATCGAGGTCTACCTCGAGGACTACCACGTCGCGCCCTTTCATCCGGGCTTAGGCCATTTTGTAACGTGCGATGACTTATCCTGGGAATTCACTGATCAGTACAGCATGCAGCGGGTTGGCGTACATCAAGCCCTCTCGCAGCCAGGCTCACCCGCCTATAAGGTGTGGCATGACAAACTGATGCAATTCAGAAGCGGGCAAGCTCCCGACTTTGGTGCCGTCTGGGTGACGTATTTTCCAACGCATATGATCGAGCTCTACCCGCACGTCTTGGTGTTGTCGACGCTTTACCCGAAATCACCCCAAGAAACGGTCAATATTGTTGAGTTTTATTACCCAGAAGAAATCGCACTTTTTGAGCGTGAGTTCGTCGAGGCCCAGCGCGAAGCCTATATGGAAACGGCGATCGAAGACGACGAAATCGCCGAGCGTATGGATGCAGGGCGTCTAGCCCTGCTCAACCGAGGCGTAAGCGAATCCGGACCCTACCAATCCCCTATGGAAGATGGTATGCAGCATTTCCATGAGTGGTATCGCAAGGCTCTGGGTGACTGAAGCGGGAACTCTTTGCCAGATTAAGCATCCAACGGATATTATTGGACCACCTGCGTTTAACTTTTAATTTGAGACTATGAAACGAATCATTCTCTTTTTAGTGACCAACTTGGCTGTCATGCTGGTGCTTAGCGCTACGCTGAGCATTCTTGGCGTTAACCGCTTCATGACCGAACAGGGTCTGAACCTCCCGATGCTGCTGATCTTTTCCTTGATCGTCGGCTTCACCGGTTCCTTCATCTCTTTGCTCATGAGCAAGCCCATGGCGAAATGGAGCACCGGCGCCCAGGTCATCAATCCTCAAGCGCCTGGTGGTCCACGCGAATCCTGGCTCGTCGACACGGTGCATCAACTTGCCGACCGTGCTGGTATCGGCCGCCCTGAAGTCGCCATCTACGAAGGTGAGGCAAACGCCTTTGCGACAGGCGCGTTCAAGAACGAATCACTTGTTGCGGTTTCAACAGGCCTGTTGGACAGCATGACTGAAGAAGAAATTTCGGCAGTCTTGGCGCACGAAGTCGCTCACATTGCGAACGGTGACATGGTGACCTTGACTCTTATTCAGGGTGTGGTTAATACCTTTGTCGTGTTCCTCGCGCGCGTCGTCGGTTACTTTGTCGACCGTGTTGTCCTCAAGAACGAGCGCGGTATGGGCATGGGTTACTACGCGACGGTGATTGTGTGCGAAATCGCCTTCGGTGTCGCTGCAAGCTTGATCGTGGCCTGGTTCTCGCGTCAGCGTGAATACCGCGCCGACGCCGGCTCAGCGCAGTTACTGAGCTCACGCGAACCGATGATCCGTGCGCTGGCTCGTTTGGGTGGAATCACTCCAGGTGAATTGCCGAAAAGCTTTGAAGCATCGGGTATCGCTGGAGGTGGTGGTCTAGGCGCTATGTTCGCCACGCACCCGCCTATCAATGCACGGATTCATGCCTTGCAGAACATGCGGGTGAGTTGAATATATTGGGAGCATGCGCACGTCAGTGCGCTTGCTCCCAATTGGGTCCCACGCCCACTTCTGCGACGAGCGGGACCTTCAGAACCGCTACATCACACATTAAGCCAGGTAGTTTTGCCCGAATCTGATCGAGCTCCTCCAACGGCACATCCAGCACGAGTTCATCGTGCACCTGCATCACCATCTTTGTTTGCAGCGCTTCAGACTTTAGCCAGTCCTGTACCGCCACCATCGCGAGCTTAATTAAATCAGCTGCAGTACCTTGCATGGGGGCATTGATAGCGGCGCGCTCAGCACCCGCTCGTCTCGCCCCCGCAGCGTTGATATCGGCCAACCACAAGCGACGACCAAAAACAGTTTCAACGTAGCCCTGCGCATGTGCGAGCGTGCGCGTCTCGGCCATGTATTGCGCCACACCCGGGTACCGAGCAAAGTATCGATCAATATAAGACTGTGCAGCATCGCGCGTAATCCCTAGATTACTCGCCAAACCAAATGCGCCCATTCCATAGATCAAGCCAAAGTTGATCGCCTTAGCCGCACGACGCTGATCTGCAGAGACATCCGCCAGGCTCACGCCAAAAACTTCAGAGGCCGTCGCACGGTGGATATCCTCTCCGGCCGCAAAGGCTCTCTGTAAATTTGCATCATTTGATACGTGCGCCATCACGCGCAATTCAATTTGCGAATAGTCAGCAGAGACAATGACACCACCGCTTGCGACAAAGGCCTCGCGCACGCGCCGGCCTGCCTCTGATCGCACCGGTATATTTTGCAGATTAGGTTCGGACGAGGCTAACCGGCCAGTGATCACAGCTGCCTGCGCATAGTGCGTATGTACCCTACCCGTTGTGGCATTAACCATACGGGGTAACTTGTCGGTGTAGGTCGATTTCAGCTTGGCTAAGCCACGATATTCAAGTAAGACTTGGGGTAAAGGATAGTCTTCAGCCAGTTTCGTCAGGACCTCTTCATCTGTCGATGGCGCACCTCCGGCCGTCTTGCGCACAACCGGCAACTGCATTCGCCCAAAGAGAATTTCACCCAGCTGCTTCGGCGAATTTAGATTGAACGGCTGGCCAGCCAATGTGTAGGCACGCTGTTCAAGCTCGAGCATCTCTTGTCCAAGCACGTGGCTCTGGCGACCGAGCTCGGTCGCATCGATCTTGACCCCAGTACGTTCGATTTCAAACAACACGCGCGACACTTTCATCTCAAGCTCATACACGAACTCAAGCCGCGCATCATTCTTGACTTGTGGGCGCAGTACCTCGTGCAGCCGCAACGTGAAATCTGCATCTTCGCAGGCGTATTGCGTAGCGCGTTCAAGATCCACTTCATCAAAACAGATCTGATGCGCACCTTTGCCACACAACTCCTCGAACGTGACACCCTTTACACCTAGATAGCGCTGGCCTAACTCATCCAAGCCTACACCACGGTGCGACTCGAGTACATAAGCCTGCAACATGGTGTCATCTGCAACACCCTGCAGATCAATACCCTCGTTCGCGAAGATGTGCGTATCGTATTTTGCGTGATGCAATAACTTGGTTGGTGCAGTGTCCTCTAGCCAAGACTTCATTTTGGCGAGCACTTCATTGCGTGGCAATTGATCCTGTGCATCTGTGCCGCGGTGGGCGACAGGAATGTAGCAGGCCTGCCCTGGCGCCACACTGAGGGAGATCCCCACTAGTCTGGCCTGCATCGGTTCAAGCGAGGTCGTCTCGGTATCTAATGCCACACACGTTGCGGCGCGTGCGCGATCAAGCCAGCGTTGTAACGCGTCCCAATCCGTCACCATTTCATAATGAGTCTGCGCGGGTGCTGCGGGACGCACTGCTTCGGGCGCCACACGCGTATCACCGGCAGGAACGCGAGATTCCTCACCGGTTAGCTCCCGCAGCCACGACCGAAAACCATAGCGTTCGAATAACGCAATCAATTCATCGCGCTGTGGTGGCTTGGGCGCAAGCACAGAGATCTCAGGCACCTCAGCTGCAAGATCACAATCCGTTTTTACAGTCAGTAATTCGCGGGTTAGCGCAAACTGACTAATCGCAGCGCGCAGATTCTCGCCGGCAACACCTTTAATTTCCTGTGCACGCTCCACCAGCGCCTCAACTGAGCCGTACTCTTCAATCCATTTGGCTGCGGTCTTAGGACCAACTTTTTGTACCCCCGGCACGTTATCCACGGTATCGCCGACCAACATTAAGTAGTCGACGATACGTTCGGGCGAGACACCAAATTTTTGGTAGACAGCGGGCGGGTCTAACCGCTCACCGGACATCGTATTGACCAACGTGACATGGGACGTCACCAGTTGGGCCAAATCCTTATCTCCGGTCGAAATAATCGTATGGACATCATGCGTCGTTGCCCATTGAGCCAAGGTGCCAATCACATCGTCCGCTTCAACTCCCTGCACTCCCAAAACCGTCCAACCCAACGCACGGACTGCGGCATGAATCGGCTCAATCTGGCTAGAGAGCTCGGTTGGCATAGGCGGGCGATGCGATTTGTATTCGGGGTACATGTCGTCACGAAAGGTCTTACCTTTCACGTCAAAGACACATGCAGCGTAATCCGCCTTATAGTCTTGGATGAGTTTGCGCATCATGTTGACTACGCCGTATATTGCACCTGTGGGTTCTCCTTGCGCGTTGCGCAAATCGGGCATGGCATGAAACGCCCGATAGAGGTAACTCGATCCATCCACTAGCAATAAGGTTTTTTTCATGGGCCACAAAAAAGAATTGGTTTCGCCGATCACTGAGCAGGCAACCCAAATTATGTCAGAGATGGTGCATGCCGCAGAGACTTTAGCCTCTGTCGGGCCCGCAATCAGCATTTTTGGTAGTGCCAGAATCAAGCGGGAATCGCCCTATTTCGCCCTGAGCGAGACAATTGCCGCCCAGCTCGCCAAAGCAGGCTTTGCCATTATCGCAGGTGGAGGCCCCGGCATCATGGAAGCGGCCAATAAAGGCGCGTTTGAGGCGGGTGGCGCAAGTATCGGGTTGCACATCACCTTACCCAAGGAATCCAAGCGCAATGAATTTCTGACCACGAGCCTGGCGTTTCGGCATTTTGTGTCACGTAAATCGACATTTTTTATGCACAGCGCGGGCTATGTTGTCTTGCCCGGCGGTTTTGGCACGCTCGATGAGCTCTTCGAAGCAGTCACTCTCATGCAAACGGGGAAAATTCCCACTGCTCCCGTGATTCTTGTCGGCCGAGAATTCTGGGCGGGGCTCATGGACTGGATCAAACAGCAACTCGAGCAAACTGGGCTGGTGAATAACCTCGATAGCATGCACTTCTTCATCGAGGATGACCCTGCCCGCATCACCGAGCATTTCAAAATATTCTTTGCTCAGCACCCCGATCTCCTGACTCGGCAGCCCAACAAGCCTGTATAAAATAATCAAGCTTTCTTAACCTCAAGATAGGTCACACCATGGATCGTGCAGTTTTCCCGATGAAGTTAAACAACCCCGAACTGCTCCGCACGCAGTCGTACATCGATGGCAAGTGGGTCGATGCGCCAGACAGCGCTGAGTTCGCGGTCGACAATCCGGCCAATGGCACCAATATTGCGCACGTCAGCAATCTCGGCGCCAAACAAGCCGAGCAGGCCATTGCAGCGGCAAATCGCGCTTTCCCAGCCTGGCGTGCCCGCACGGCCAAAGAGCGATCGAACATTCTTAGGAAATGGTTTGATCTGATCATCGCCAATACCGATGATCTCGCCCGCATCATGACGCTTGAGCAAGGTAAACCTTTCGCTGAAGCCAAGGGTGAGATCGCCTATGGCGCTTCTTTCGTTGAGTGGTTTGCAGAGCAGGCAAAACGGGTCATGGGGGATACGATCTCTGCTCCGCTCGCCACGAATCGCATGTTGGTCTTGCGTGAGCCCATCGGCGTCTGTGCGGCGATCACGCCGTGGAACTTCCCCAATGCAATGATCACGCGCAAGGTCGCACCTGCCATTGCAGCCGGATGTACGATCGTGTTGAAGCCTGCAGAGCAAACTCCTCTATCCGCTCTGGCGCTGGCCGTTCTTGCTGAACAGGCAGGCATCCCGCCTGGTGTACTGAACATCATCACCGCAGACAGCGACAACTCAATCGAGATCGGTAAAGTACTGTGCGCAAGCCCAATCGTGCGCAAGGTTACTTTCACAGGCTCCACACCTGTCGGGCGAATTCTGATGCAGCAAAGTGCCTCGAGCATCAAAAAAATGTCGCTCGAACTTGGTGGTCACGCACCGTTCATTGTGTTTGAGGACGCAGATATTGATGCAGCCATTGACGGCGCCATGATTTCAAAATATCGCAATGCAGGTCAAACCTGCGTTTGTACTAACCGCTTTTATGTGCACGCAAAGGTTTACGACAGTTTCGTCGAAAAACTCGCTACCCGTGTGTCCGGTACGCTCGCAGTCGGGGAAGGCTTTGAAGATAAAGTCACCACCGGCCCACTCATTGATGATGCCGCCGTTGCCAAGGTACAAGAGCATGTAGAAGACGCAATCGCAAAAGGCGCCAAGGTCGTCACCGGCGGGGCCGCACACAGCCGTGGCGGGAGGTTCTACCAACCCACCGTGCTTTCCAACATCAACGAAGACATGTTGTGTATGCGTGAAGAGACCTTCGGACCGGTAGCGCCTGTTGTCAAATTCACAGATGAAGCTGAAGTCATTCGCTTAGCGAACAACACCGACTACGGCTTAGCGTCGTACTTCTACAGCCGCGACATCGGCAGAATCTTCCGCGTAGCGGAAGCGCTCGAGTACGGTATGGTCGGTGTCAATACAGGCTTGATTTCTAACGAAATGGCACCCTTCGGCGGCGTCAAGCAATCTGGCTTGGGCCGCGAAGGTTCTGTCTATGGCATGGACGACTTCATGGAAATGAAATACGTCTGCTTAGGTGGCATTTAAGCGCCGGAGGGTCCGGCGCTTAACGACCTAGTTAAGCGCCTTCCCTCGACGCCTTCTTGCGCTCGTGCTCCTTAAGGTAGCGCTTGCGCAAGCGGATGCTCTTGGGAGTCACTTCCACGAGCTCATCGTCACTGATGAACTCAACTGCGTACTCCAAACTGCAATCGACCGGCGGGACCAGGCGAACCGCTTCGTCAGTGCCTGAAGCACGAACGTTGGTCAACTGCTTGCCTTTGATTGGATTCACAACCAAGTCATTATCGCGGCTGTGAATACCAATGATCATGCCTTCGTATACCGGGTCATTATGCGACACAAACATGCGACCACGATCTTGCAATTTCCAGAGGGCATAGGCAACGGCAGCACCATCATCTTGGCTAATTAATACGCCATTGCGACGCTCGCCAAGCAGTCCATCTTTAACGGGACCATACGAATCAAACGTGTGGCTCATCAAACCGTTACCGCGGGTCATGGTCATGAAGTCACCCTGAAACCCAATCAAACCACGTGCAGGCACGCGATACTCTAGACGGGTACGACCGCGACCATCGCTCACCATGTCGAGCAGTTCTGCCTTACGCATACCAAGCTCTTCCATCACGCCGCCTTGCGTATTATCTTCAAGATCAATACTCAAGTTTTCGTATGGCTCAAGCTTGACGCCGTTTTCTTCTTTAAACACTACACGAGGACGCGACACCGCCATCTCATAACCTTCGCGACGCATCGTCTCGATCAATATCGTCAAATGCAATTCGCCACGGCCAGAAACTTCAAACACCGTATCGTCATCAGTCTCACGTACACGCAAAGCCATGTTTGACTTGAGCTCACGGTCCAAGCGCTCACGCAATTGACGGCTCGTCACAAACTTGCCTTCACGTCCTGCCAAGGGGCTTGTATTAACCATGAAGTTCATCGTGAGTGTCGGCTCATCGATCTTCAGGAGAGGCAGACCTTCTACTTTGTCAGGGGAACAGATTGTCGTGCTGATACCAATATCTTCAATGCCATTAACCAGCACAATATCGCCTGCAATCGCGTCCTCAACGACTTCACGCTCAAGACCTTTGAATTTCAACACTTGATTGATGCGGCCTTTAAACGGCACACCATCTGGGCCATTCACGCACATCACATCCATGCCCGTTTTGATACGTCCACGGCGAATTCGGCCGATGCCGATTTTGCCAACATAGGTGCTGTAATCGATCGAGGAGATCTGCAGCTGCAAAGGCGCATCAGGATCGTCTTCCCGCATGGGCACATGTTCAAGGATTGCGTTGAACAGTGGACGCATGTCCCCTTCGCGCACGTCCTCTGTCAAGCCGGCATAGCCGTTCAGGCCAGACGCATATACGATCGGAAAATCCAACTGCTCTTCTGTCGCACCGAGCTTATCAAACAGTTCGAAGGTCGCATTGATGACGAAATCACAGCGTGCGCCTGGGCGGTCCACCTTGTTAATCACGACAATCGGCTTAAGACCAAGCGCAAGCGCTTTTTTCGTCACAAAGCGTGTTTGAGGCATCGGACCTTCAACCGCATCAACCAACAGCAACACACCGTCTACCATCGACAGCACGCGCTCCACCTCACCGCCGAAGTCCGCGTGTCCGGGAGTGTCGACGATGTTGATGTGTGTACCCTCATACTCAACGGCACAGTTCTTGGAGAGAATCGTAATGCCACGTTCTTTCTCAAGATCATTGGAGTCCATGACTCGCTCCGTCATCCGCTCATTCGTCCGGAAAGTTCCGGATTGACGCAGAAGCTGATCGACCAATGTGGTTTTGCCGTGGTCAACGTGGGCAATAATCGCAACGTTACGCAATGCGCGTGACATACAAGTCCTTTAGTGAAGTGGAACTACATTTTTTGCTGGAGGCACCAAGCCTTCAGGTAAATCATTCATATCGATCAACATGGACTCAGGTGATTCCATTGTTTGCAGTGTTTCAAGCTCTATCGCCGTATCGAGTGCAAACGGCCCGACACGCGTACGTCGCAAGGCTGACAAGTGTGCATAGCATCCCAGCATGCGGCCAATATCTTGCGCAAGCGTTCGGATATAGGTTCCCTTGCTGCAATGAACGTGGATATCCGCACTCATCGGCGTTGCACTCAATAACTCAATACCGCGTATCGTGATTTCGCGAGGTTCTCGCTCGAGCACAATACCCTGACGTGCATACTCATACAGGGGCTTACCATCACGCTTAAGCGCAGAAATCATGGGTGGGATCTGTAACTGCGTTCCCACGAATGAATCTAAAACAGCAGTAAGACGTTCTTGTGACACACCCTCAAATTCTGTGGACGCCTCGCTGACAACGATTCCGGTCAAATCACCCGAATCCGTCTCGCGCCCAAAGGCAATCGTCGCGAGATAGCTTTTATCGGCATTCAGCATCGCACCGGAAATCTTAGTCGCGCGTCCCATACAGCACACCAGCAAGCCGGTCGCAAAGGGATCCAGTGTGCCCGTATGCCCTGCTTTCTGTGCATCCATGGCACGCTTTGCGCGCTGCAAAGCATGGTTACTCGACAAACCAACCGGCTTGTCCAGCAACAACACTCCATCGAGCACGCGCCCGCGTCTTTTAGCCATCGTCTATTCCAGAAACGACAGCCCTTAAGGCTTGTCCTCGGGCTCGTCTGGCACACCGGCATACTGACCGGGCAGATTTGCTTGATCAATCAATGCAGACATTTCAATGCCACGCTTGAGCTGTGGGTCATGAAAAAACCGCAAGGTCGGCACTGTATGTATGTGCAACAACTTATAAAGCTGGGAATGAAACCATCCCGCTTTTTCATTCAAGAGTGCGGCAGCCTGCTCAGGCTCACCGCCCAAGACAGTGAAATAAACCTTGGCATGCGCATAGTCTGTGGTGAGCTCAATACCTGAGAGGGTAATCATCCCAACGCGACTCATATCGATTTCGCGCTGAATAATAATCGCCAGATCCTTTTGGATCTGGTCAGCTAGTCTCAAATTACGACCAGGTGCGGTTTTTTGCTTATGGCGGCTCATGGATTTGGCTTACAGCGTACGCGCCACTTCCCTGATTTCAAAGATCTCAAGCTGATCGCCAACCTGTAAATCGTTATTGCCACGCAGCGTAACACCGCAATCAAAACCAGACTTCACTTCGCGCACATCATCCTTGAAGCGGCGCAAGGACTCCATATGGCCCGTCCAATGCACAACGTTGTTACGCAATAGTCGAACTTGCGAGTCGCGTCGAACTATGCCGTCTGTCACCATACAACCTGCGACAGTACCGATACGCGAGATCGTGTAGACCTCACGAATCTCGACCATACCGATAATCTCTTCACGCTTCTCGGGAGCAAGCATGCCAGACATGGCAAGCTTCACTTCGTCGACTGCGTCATAAATGATGTTGTAGTAACGAATGTCCACGCCGTTCGCTTCTGCCAGCTTCTTGGAGCTTGCATCTGCGCGCACGTTGAAGCCGATCATGACAGCACCGGAAGCGATCGCCAAGTTGACGTCGCTTTCAGAAATACCACCTACCGCAGCATGCACGACTTGTACACGCACTTCCTCGGTAGAGAGCTTCACGAGAGATTGCACCAAAGCCTCTTGTGAACCTTGTACGTCAGTCTTCACAATCAAGGACAGGGTCTGCGAGCCCTCGGCAATATTTTCAAACATCGATTCAAGCTTAGCGGCTTGCTGACGTGCCAGCTTAACGTCACGGAACTTACCTTGACGGAACAGCGCGATTTCGCGCGCACGACGTTCATCGGCCAGTGACATAACTTCGTCACCTGCTGCAGGCACTTCCGTCAAACCTTGGATCTCAACAGGAATAGATGGGCCGGCAGACTGGATCGGCTTACCGTTCTCGTCGAGCATCGCTCGAACGCGACCATAACTTGCACCAGCCAGCACGACATCGCCACGACGCAGCGTACCGCTTTGCACCAGAATTGTCGCTACAGGACCGCGTCCCTTATCCAGACGTGCTTCGATCACAATACCTTTCGCAGGCGCATCGATCGCAGCCTTGAGCTCTAACACTTCAGCCTGAAGCAATACGTTTTCTAGCAGCGCATCAATACCTTGTCCCGTTTTTGCAGACACAGGGATGAACGGCACATCGCCACCATATTCTTCAGGAACAACTTCTTCGACCACCAACTCTTGCTTGACGCGATCGGCATTCGCCTCTGGCTTGTCAATCTTGTTGACTGCAACCACAAGCGGCACGCCTGCGGCCTTGGCATGGTGAATCGCTTCTTTCGTTTGGGGCATGACACCGTCGTCGGCCGCCACAACCAGAATAACAATGTCGGTGGCTTTCGCGCCACGCGCACGCATTGCGGTAAATGCCTCGTGACCTGGAGTATCCAGGAAAGTCACCATGCCGCGCTCAGTTTGAACGTGATAGGCGCCGATGTGCTGAGTAATACCACCCGCTTCACCTGACGCAACCTTGGCGCGACGGATGTAATCGAGCAGCGAAGTCTTACCGTGGTCGACGTGACCCATCACTGTCACAACCGGTGCGCGCGGCATCAGTTGAACATCTTCGTGTGGTGCCTCTTCGTCAAGGAACGCCTCTGGATCATCCAGCTTGGCGGCAATTGCCTTGTGACCGAGTTCTTCGACCACGATCATTGCAGTTTCTTGATCAAGCACTTGGTTAATTGTGACCATCTGACCCAACTGCATCAGATGCTTAATCACTTCACCGGCCTTGACCGACATTTTGTGTGCAAGATCGGCAACGCTAATCGTTTCTGGCACGTGAATTTCACGTGCGATGAATTCAATTGGTGCTGGTTCGCGATTATCGGCCTGCGCGTTATTTGCGCCGCGCCCGCCTTTTCTACCACCAGACTTGCTCTTACCACCGGCACGCCAACCTTCACGACCAGGTGCTGCAGGCGCGTCGCGCTTTTCCGCAGGTTTTTTGCGTGAAGCATCGTCGGACCAAGTCGAAGCGATTTCGCCCGACTTCAGTGTCTTTTTACCTGTTGCATCAACTGCACCATCCTTTTTACCTGGTTTTGCACCAGCAGGCTTGTGCAACGTACCTGACAAGGCAGCAGGATCAGGCTCAGCACGCAACACTTTCCGCGGCTTATTGAGCATGTCTCGCAACGCAGCCGCTTCGGCCTCTGAAGCACGGCGCGCTTCATCACGTACGCCTGCATCGCCTTCAAGGTGGGCGGGGGTTACCGCACGACCACGGATAGCTTTGGAAGCGATTTTGCTCGCGTCCGCAACGGGTTCGGCAGGAGTTTGCACGACGGGTGGCTCAGCAACCACAGGGGCATCTACAGCTGGGGCGGCAGCAACAGGTTCGGCAACGACTTCAGGCTCGTTGACAGGCTCAGCAACCACTTCCGCTAGCGCAGCTTCAGCTGGGGCGACCTCAGCAGGGGCGGCAGCCTCTGGAGCCTCGACAGGCGCCGCTACTTCTGGCGTCTGCACGACTGGAGTGGTGACTTCAGTCGCTGGCTCGGCAGCACGAAGCTCGACTGCGGGTACCTCTGCTACAGGCGCTACAGGCTCTTGAACGACCGGTGCCGCTGGTGCGACATCGGTAGCCTCAGGTGTATCGCGTTTAACAAAAACACGTTTCTTACGAACCTCGACCTGGATGGTTCGGGACTTCCCTGATCCATCGGCCTGACGGATTTCAGTGGTCTGTCTGCGAGTGAGCGTAATTTTCTTACCCTCAGTCGCACCATGGGAACGACGCAGAGACTCGAGCAGTCGAGCTTTATCGCCGTCCGTGACGTTATCGTCCACCGATTTGAGATCGACGCCGGCCCCACGCAACTGCTCTAGCAGTACGTTGGCAGGCATTTTCAATTCGATAGCGAACTGGGCGACTGTGTTACTCGACATTAGACTCTCTCTTACCTATTTACAGCGTTACAACTTCAGGTGACCTTCAAAGCACTCGCGACGTACTAGTTTTCGAACCAGTGCGCACGCGCGGCCATAATGATTTCGCTCGCAGCCGTTTCATCTAAGCCTGTGATTTCAGACAACTCGTCGGTGGCTAATTCAGCCAGATCGTCGCGCGTATTGACATTCGCGGCAGCTAATTTCGCAACCAACTCGGGAGTGATGCCATCAAGCGTCAACAAATCCTGCGCAGTTTCAACACGCTCTTCTTGTGCAATTGCTTCAGTCAGCAATGCATTACGTGCGCGTGTACGCAACTCGTTGATCGTATCTTCATCAAACGATTCGATTTCCAGCAATTCCTGCATTGGCACGTATGCGATCTCTTCGAGGCCCGTAAACCCCTCATCAATCAATATATCCGCCACTTCTTCATCAACATCCAGACGTGACATAAAGGTCGAACGTAAATCCGCACGTTCTAGCTCTTGGCGGTTCTGACTTTCTTCTGGCGTCATGATATTGATTTGCCAGCCGGTCAGTTCAGAAGCCAGGCGAACGTTTTGGCCCTTCGAGCCGATTGCCTTAGGCAGGTTTTCTTCGTCAACAACGACGTCCATTGCGTGACGATCTTCGTCTACCACGATCGACTCGACGTTTGCTGGCGCAAGCGCTCCGATGACGAACTCGGCAGGATCGTCCGACCACAATACGATATCAACTTGCTCACCACCAAGTTCATTACGCACAGCAGTGACGCGTGAACCACGCATCCCTACGCACGTACCAATTGGATCGATGCGCTTGTCATAAGCGACGACTGCAATCTTGGCGCGCACACCTGGATCGCGTGCAGCGCCTTTGATTTCAAGCAAACCTTGCTCAATCTCGGGCACTTCATTTTCGAATAGCTGCTGAATGAATTCAGGAGCCGTACGCGACAGGATGACCTGCTGACCACGCGCTGTGCGATCAATCTTCAGCACCCATGCGCGCACACGATCACCGACCCGAAGGTTTTCTTTCGGGATCATTTCACTGCGTGGCAAACGGGCTTCAATTTTGCCAGTCTCGACGATCACATCGCCTTTGTCCATCCGCTTAATAGAACCAGAGACAATGGTCTCACCGCGATCAAGGAAGTCATTCAGAATCTGCTCGCGCTCGGCATCGCGAATACGCTGCAGAATTGCTTGCTTAGCTGCCTGAGCACCTATGCGACCGAACTCGATAGGCTCAAGCGCCTCTTCGATATATTCGCCCACTTCAATATCGGACACGATCTCTTTCGCATCCGACAGCATCTCTTGCTGATCGGGCTCTTGGAGACCTAATTCATCAGGCACGACGAGCCAGCGCCGAAAGCCCTCATGGTCGCCCGTTGTGCGGTTCACCGACACGCGGATGTCCGCATCGTCTTTAAAGCGTTTTTTCATGGCCGAAGCCAACGCGCCCTCAAGCGCATCAAACACCACGTCACGGGTCACGTTTTTTTCACGTGCCAACGCATCAACCAACAGAAGAATTTCGCGACTCATCGCTTTTTGCCCTTGAAATCCAAGACTGGATCCAGCTTGCCGCGCTCTACGTCAGTAAACGCAAAGGCCACTTGCCGAAACTCACCCTTTTTTGCCTCAAACTCGATACCGAAAGGCTTAGACTGCGCCTCGGCACCTGCTGTGCTGACCGAACCGGTAAGGTCGATCAGCAAACCCGAAAAAACTTTTTGATTCTCTACCGCTTCGCGCAACTTCACTTCAACACGTTCACCAACAAACCGCTTGTAGTCCGCTTCGGTTTTGAGTGGTCGATCAACGCCAGGCGAACCAACCTCGAGCCGGCGGTAATCAATGTTCTCCACTTCAAACACACGTGATAAGTGTTTGGAAACCTGCTCACAGTCTTCGATGCGCACGCCCTCGGGGCGATCGATCGTGACGCGCAACAATCCCAATGCACCGCGTTCGATATCGATAAATTCGACATCCATTGATGCGAGAGACTGCTGCGTAAGAGTAAAGAGATCTGCCATACACTCAAAAAAAATGGGCTGAATAACAGCCCATTTACAACTCGTTAAGGTTTGCATTGGAGGCCTTGACGGGGGTCACAACAACATCACGACCCAGCGCATAACAAGACCCGACACAAACCAAATTCAAAGCTTATTTGCGCATAAAAGTAAATACGCATTAGCCCATGATTCTAGCACGAAAACGACAATTTTTCTTGTCGTGGCAACCATTTAGCCGCTTGTGCGACTAACGGTCGCCTCTTGAGGACTTCGTAAAGCCCAATCGGGATTCGTGTGCAGAAGGTCCTTTCGGCTGCCAATCGTCCCCTTTCGGGCCTGATCTTGGTTTTCCTGCGTTTCCTTTAGGCCCGGACCGACCTTGTCCTCCAGGCTTTCCAGGACCGCGCGGACCGCCCGCACCTCTTGGAGGCCTGTTAGCAGGTGCTCCAGCCGCACCACCAGCACCCTCAGCACCAGCCGCTGGGCGTCGTGGTCGCGCGCCCTGGTTACGTGAACTTCCAGTATCAGTCGCCTGAGACTCACCCGCCATACCCGCCTGGCCCGAGGCAGGGCGACCACCCGGCCTACCACCCGGACGACCACGCCCGCCGGACTTACCACCCGCGCCAGCCGGTCCTCCCTGACCGCCTGGGCGTCCGCCCGGCCGTGCGTTCGGGCCGCCTGGCTTACCCGAGCGGCCTCCACGTCCAGCACCCCCGGTCGGATGTCCGTTGGCATAACCGCCCGTCACCGTCAACACCGTGGGCGCTGACTCGGTTGGATGCATGAAAGGTGCCGGCTTGCCAGAACGACCGCCCTGCACGTTACCTCGCCGCCCCATACGCGCGCCATGACTTCCATTGCGATCCATCGTGCCAAACCCTGGAGGCAAGGCGCTGTCATGCGACGTCGGCTGCTTCGGTGCACGCGATCGACCATCACCAGCTTCATCGTCATCTCGCAACAAACCAACCTGGATCATCAAGGCACTAACCAACTTCGGATCCAACTCCTCCCAGCGACCACGACGCAATGTCGTTGGCAAAACAATGTCGCCAAACCGAGTGCGGATCAAGCGACTCACGGTCAGGCCGACGGCCTCGAACATCCGTCTTACTTCTCGGTTACGCCCTTCGTTCAGCGTCACACGGTACCAACGGTTGCTGCCCTCGCCTCCAATGAACTCAATCATCCCGAAACTTGCGGGGCCATCATCAAGGGCGACACCATCCAATAAAGTTTGGCGCTGCTGTGGCCCAAGCTCTCCGAGGACGCGCACAGCGTACTCTCGTTCATTGCCGTAACGTGGGTGCAACAAGCGATTTGAAAGATCGCCTGATGTCGTGAGTATCAACAATCCTTCCGTGTTCAGATCTAGCCGTCCAACCGACAACCACTTACCAACTTTCATCTTCGGTAAGCGCGCAAAAACGTTAGCCCGCCCACCTGGATCGTCATGGCTCACAATTTCACCGGCAGGCTTGTGATACAAAATGACGCGAGGTGGCTTTTTCGTATTGGTGCGTGTGATCGGCTTACCATTTACACGAACTAAATCATTAGGCCCGACACGCTGACCAATGTGTGCAGGCTCACCATTTACCGATACACGGCCGGCAATAATGAGCTCTTCCATCTCACGCCGAGACCCGATTCCCGCATCAGCCAGAAGCTTGTGTAGCTTGGGCATCAGCAAATCGCTATTCAAATATTTATTGAGACGCTGCTCGCTGCGGTCCGCACTACTGAGGTAGGACAACGCCTCTTGCGCTTCCTTCTCAGCCTCGACGGGATCACCCATATCGATCGTATCGGCTTGCTCCTGCGATGCATCGACCGAATACTCCTGCGCTGCATTTGAAGCAGGCGGTACGCTGCCAGTGTTTTCAGTCACCTCTGGCGCCTCACTGCGTCTGCGCCTGAACGGCGTGCGTAATTTTCGTCCGCGCGGCTTACCCGCAGACGCCGCCACACCTTCTTGTGAGTCCTGCGGCGCAGCCGCCGTGTCAGGCTTTACTGCTGGCGCCTGATGCTCAGGATGCTCGGTATTCGAATTAGTCACTTGGACTCCAGATTTGATGGGGGCACTGATGGAGAAATTTCACTTTCTTGTTCGGTTGCTGCTTGTTCGGTAGAAGCCTGTTCGGCTGCTGGTTGCTCGTCAGACTCGAGCAGAGGCTCCACATCGGCGGATATCTCACCCTCTTGTGGCTCACCCTCTTGGTCAACGTGCTCTGAGGACTCGGGCGGAGGCTCGGCTTGTGACCCTACCTGCGGTTCATCTGGCGATTCCAGAGCAAGCGGCAGGGACTCGACACCTTCCTCACCGTCTGCAGGCAAGACTTTGCTCGCCGCAATACCACCGTCGAGGGTGAGCGATTGCAGCGCTTCGCTTATCTCTGCTTCACCCAAGGCGGGTAACTCATCTAACGCACGTAACCCTAAATCATCTAGAAACTGGCGCGTGGTGCCCAGCAAGCCAGGGCGACCCGGTCCATCGCGATGGCCGATGACTTCGACCCAACCACGATCTTCTAACGTCTTGATAATCTGCGATGACACCGTTACGCCACGGATATCTTCGATATCGCCGCGTGTGACAGGCTGGCGCCAAGCAATAATTGCAAGCGTCTCCATCACCGCACGTGAATATTTTGGCACACGCTCTGGGCTTAAGCGCTCAAGGTGACGCTGCATCGCCGCACGGCTCTGAAAGCGCCAGCCACTCGCCAACTCGACCAACTCCATCCCGCGATCAAGCCAAGCCTGCTGCAAGCCTTCCAGCACTTGTGTCAATTGCGCACCGGTAAACGACGGTTCATCAAACAACTTTGTTAGTTCACTTAAAGGCATCGGCAGCGAGGCGCAGAGTAATGCCGCTTCAACGACCTTTTCTGCGTGCGCGAGCACCTGCGGATCAAACTCGGGCTCTACAGCGACCACGGCATTGCTCGTGGGCTCTTCTGACTGCACTACCTCTAAATCGCTGCTCGGTGCCACACTGTGCTCAGCGTCGGACTCTGGCGCGCCGCCTTCTATCGGTTCATGATTGTTGTCATGATTATTGTCATGCTGACCGTTCATAAGTCTTTCATTTCCTATTAAGCGCTTTAGGCAACTTGTTCTAAAGCGGTATGTACGCTATACTTCTTTTCTTCAGACGCGGGGTGGAGCAGTCTGGCAGCTCGTCGGGCTCATAACCCGAAGGTCGTAGGTTCAAATCCTGCCCCCGCAACCAAATACAACTGGTCGATCGCTTATGGCGCTCGGCCAGTTTTATTTTGTAGATCCCGTTCGGCCGTACATTGAATATTTATCTAACTGGATCACTGCGTAACAAACCCCATCGCAGCAATGACGTGCAACATGTGAAAGTCTAAATCGACACACTAGTTGTCTTGGTCAGATCGGAGCAATTGAATCGTTACGGTTTGAACCAGGGTCCCACGCATCGCGTGCAAGACCGGCGCATAAGGTTGCGCGAAGAAGATAGTGCATCTAAGTGTAACGCACTTCCCCCTCTAATCTCAAGCTTTTTAACCGATACTGCAGTTATTTCCCAACTATCAGGTGCATATCCGCAACAAGGGTTTCAGAAAATAGTCGCACGGTGGCTAATTCTGAGGAAACAGCCGTCACAGCGCTTTCAATACTTTCAAATGCAGACTCAAACGCCTCGTGCTTCCAGCCATCAGGGCGATGCACCACAACACATCCGCCTACCCGGGCATCGAGACGTCGCACGTCAAACGCGGTCGGATCGACAACCCATATCGTTGATTGGTGCACATATCGCTGTCCTAGAAATGGCGTGTGCTTCAACGTCTGCCCGAGTTGCTCAGCACGCACGGCATTCGCATCGATCAACACCCGCTCTAGTCGCTCTGCGCGGGTCGACAACGCGCTCAAAAAAACACTGCGTAATGCATCACCCAACCCACTGCGCAAGCCACAACAGAGGCAGTCCTCATCGACAGCACCCATCGCACCATCGAACCACCGGACTGCTTGTCCCGGAAAGGCGCCATCAACCTGAGGACTCTGCGCCAATAGCGTAAAGAAATGCGGCGTGAGCTGAGCGAGCAAACGATTTACAAATAAGCGCCGAACAAAAATTTCCTCACCACAGACTAACGTGAGGGGCACCCGGCCAAGTTCCTTGGAAGACGAAAAATACATCAGTCCAGCTGGTTCGGCCACTTAAATGCAGACGGTTGTTTGTTCAAGAATCGCTGCACCGCATCTGTGTGCCATTGGCTAGTGCGCGCAACAGCCTGACCATCAGCCTCAATATCCATCATGACCTCAAGCGAACTATTGAGCGAGGCATTCAGCGCCCTCTTGGTCATGGCAAGCGCTGCTGGGGCAGCTTGCGCAAAACAATGTGCCATTTGCTGCGCACGCTCTAACACCCGCCCCTCTGGCAGGACCTCAAGAACAATTCCCAGGTCCTTCGCCTCTTGCGCACTTAGCTCTCTAGCTGAAAACGCGAGCTCTTTAGCACGCTGCAAGCCCACAACGCGCGGGAGCGTATAGAAAGCGGCACAATCGGGGATCAACCCCAACTTCATAAATGACAGACAGAACCGACTACTCGGCGCTGCCAACACGATATCGGCAGTCAGCGCCAAACTAAATCCAGCGCCATAAGCAGGCCCTTCCACCGCAGAGATCACCGGGATCTCAAGACGCAGTAGTGTCTCGATCCATGAGAGGTAGTCATGACGCATGCGATGTCGACCATCCTCAGGACTTAGCGTACCTGCACCCATCACACTGATATCACCGCCAGCACAAAACGTTGCGCCCGCGCCGGTAATAATCAAGGCACGCAGCTCTCTTTGACCAGGCATGGTCGAGATCACTTGCCTAAGCTCCTCGCGCATCACAGCGTCGATTGCATTTTTACGATGAGGACGATTGAGCGTCAAAGTACCGACGCCATCCTTAAGTACATATTGAATAGTTTCCAACATCTAACTCCTGTCTAAGGCTCTCGATGCGCACACGGCGCAGACTGAATAATCGAACCACACTTAATCTGGCAACTTCAGTACGTGTTTAGCCAGAATTTCTTTCTGCACCTCGGTACTGCCCCCGTATATCGTGGACGGAATCGAGTTCAACATAATAGCGGGAACATTCAGACCCGCCGGCGACAGCTCACTGTTAAGTCCTGAGGCACCATGCTCCTGCGCGTACTCCACCATGAGCGCACAAATTTTTTGGTATGTGTCGGTGCCCCAAATTTTCAAGAGAGACACACTCGGCGGCAAGGCTTCACCCCGCTTCACCATGTCCGCATAATGCGTATAACCTGACACTTGGTCCGCAACATCCAGCATCAACTCAGCGTAGCGCCCCGTAAAAACCGGATCCTCAAAGAGTCCCAAATGCTCTGCCATGGCGGTGAGTTGGCTCATGGCGTAACGCGATTGCTTAGGACTTCCGAGAAAGATCCGTTCAAAACCTAGTAAGGCCTTCGCAATCGTCCAGCCCTGGTTCAGTTCACCCACAAGATTATCAGCGGGCACCCGCACGTTATCGAAAAAAACCTCACAAAACTCTTCGTAACCAACAATGTCTTTGATCGGTCGGATCGTAATGCCTGGGGTCGCCAAATCAATTAACAAAAAGCTAATTCCAGACTGCTTCTTTGCTTCTTTGTCGGTACGCACCAAGGCAAACATATGTGTTGCATCTTGCGCCAACGTTGTCCAGATTTTCTGGCCGTTTACGACGAATGCATCACCATCGCGCACGGCCTCGGTACGTAAAGAGGCCAAATCGGACCCCGCACCTGGCTCCGAGTAACCCTGGCACCATATGTGCTCACCGGCAATGATTTTGGGTAAAAACTTCTCCTGCTGGGCGAGACTGCCGCGTTGAATCAACAGAGGTCCGATCATGACCACCCCCATGTCTGGGGCGCGAGCAACGCCGTACTGCTCTTGCTCCTCCACGTAGGCAATCATTTTTTCTGGAGAAAGTCCCATTCCGCCAAACCGCTTGGGCCAAGCCGGAGCAACCCATCCCTGTTGCGACAGGGTCAAATACCAATCCTTGATCTCGTGCCAATGCAGACGCCTCGGTACATTACGTAAGGAGTCAGGGTAGTTTTTAGAATAGAAGGCCCGCAACATTTGTCGAAATTCTGTCTCCGACATTGCATCCCAATCGGCATCGGCCGGAAAGTCCTGCGTCCCCTCCTCTAACACCACTTCAGACTCGGGTGTTGAGCGTTCAAGGTAACGCTGACGGTGTCCGTTCAAGTTTCCAAGCTGGGCCGACAACTTCAATGCCCGCTTAAAGTACAAACCGATATCACACTCATCGGTAAAACCCATCGCACCATGAAACTGAATGGCCATACGCGTAACAAGTAATGCAGCATGAATCGTGCGCGATTTTGCACGGCTTGCTAAGGCAGCGAGATCACCGCCCTGCTCAATTTGGGTCAACACATCCTGCACGCAGGCAGAAGACAGCTCAACCTGGATATAGGCATCAACAGCACGATGCTTTAGGGCCTGAAAGCTGCCGATCGCCCGCCCAAACTGTTTGCGTGTACCAAGATAATCAATGGTCAGGCTTAGTGTTCGTCGCATGACACCAAGCAACTCAGCCGCTTGAATCACACGCGCCCGATCGTTCGCGCGATCGACTAAATGGATCGCTTCACCGCCCCGCATTAAGACATGAGAGCCAGGTACCTCAACATCAGTCAGAGTCAGCGTCGCTGTGGGCAAACCATCCACACCTTGAAGATCATGACAAGTAACACCCGCCGAATTAGCAGCAATCCACACGAGCACAGGTTCGGACTGTTGACTCGCAAGAACGATCCAGCCATCTGCACCCGCACCCGGGATAACGAAAGACTTTTTGCCGGACAACTGCATTGCATCACCCACAGCAACCAACTGTGTGGCTAGCCCATCCGCAGCCTGAATTTGCCCAAGCTTTTCTTGCCATGCCAAACCCGACACATACGAACCGTCTACTAAGCGCTCAAGTAACTGGTTGCGCAATCCTCCGGCGGGACATCCCATCAGTACAGTGGCAACTTGGACTGCACCGGCGATATAGGGCTCTGGAAAAAGCGCCTGCCCCACCTCTTCTGCAATGGCGGCTAACTCGCGCAGGCCCAAGCCCAGGCCCCCATCGGCTTCTGACACCAGCACGCCTAGCCAACCTGCGTTCGCCACCTCTTGCCAAGCTTTACGATCGAATCCCACCTGCGAGTCACTTAGGATGCGAAGTCGCGCGATCGCACCATTACGACTTAACAAATCACGCGCACTATCGCTAAAGGCATCAATCCCAGTGGTACTCATTGAGCATCTCCTTCCGTTATTGTTTGTCTCGATTGTATGGGTTTCAAAAAAATGCGGCAAAATACCCGTATTGCTTCAAAAATGATCCGAAGAAGGTACTGACATGATTCAAACGACCCAACAACAAATCGTCGATGAGGCAATGACCTCTCGTCACTCCATGCGCGCTTTTTTGTCTACGCCAATCGCACGCGAGGATATTGAGCAAATGTTCGAGGTCGCTGCGCGCGCCCCCTCCGGGTCGAACACACAACCATGGAAAGCATACGTGTTAACGGGCGCACTCAAGGACCGCTTATCCAATGCAATCGTGGAAATTTACAATGACAAAGAACGGTTCGAAGCGCTAAAAGAAGATTATCGCTACTACCCAACAGAGTGGGAATCACCCTACATCGATCGTCGTCGTAAAGTCGGACTCGCTCTATACAAGCTTTTGGGACTTGGGCGCGATGATAAGGCGGGTATGCACGCTCAGCACGGGAAGAACTACACATTTTTTGGTGCACCTGTCGGTATCATTTTTACGATCGAGCGAAAAATGAACACCGGATCATGGCTAGACTTTGGTTGCTTCCTCCAAAGCTTCATGGTGGCGGCGCGCGGTCGTAACCTTGACACCTGCGCGCAGGCAGCCTTCAATCGCTTCCACCCAACTATTCGTGAGATTGTGGGGATTCCAGAAGACGAGATCGTCATGTGCGGACTCGCTCTCGGCGTTGCCGATATGAGCAAAATCGAGAACACGCTCATCAGCGAGCGCGAACCCGTCGCGAACTTTGTTAAATTTCTGGATTGAGTATTGCTGGGGCCAGTGATGGTCCCGACTAACGATCGAAGCGCTTTTCCCACGCTTCGATTTCATCAATGCCAAGAGCCGCGTTGTACTGGGCAGAGTTAAACATCTGTCCGGCAAAACCTTGCATATTGCCTTCCTTCGACAAATGACCTAATGCAGCGGTCATAGCAAAACCGAAAGCACCTCGGGCCATTGCTGGATAAATGCCAAGGTCTATACCAGCAGCTTTCATCGCATCAAACGAAAGTCCGGCCAGGGCACCACCGCTGTCCATATTCACCACAACTGGGACGTTGACTGCCGCTTTGATCGCAGCAATATCATCGAGGAGCGAAGGGCTCGCTTTGAGTTCAACAAACACTGCATCCGCACCTTCCTGTGCAAAAGCACGCACGCGCCGGATTGCCTCAGCCAAACCAAGCGCCCCTGCAGAATCTGTTCGAGCGATTAAGACAAATTCAGCATCAGAGCGGGCCGCACTTGCCGCGGCAATTTTCGATACTGCCTCATCAAAATCCAATACAGATCGATCACCCGGCATCTGCGCGCAGCGCTTGGGTGAGATCTGGTCTTCCATATGGATGGCAGCCACACCCGCAGCCTCAAATTCAGCAATCGTGCGCCGTACATTCACAACATTGCCATAGCCTGTGTCGGCATCACAGATCAAAGGAATATTCACGGAGCCCGCAACACGTCGCGCATGATCCGTCATGAGTGTCAAATCAATCAAGCCGACATCAGGACGCCCCAACAAACTTGCCGATACGCCGTTACCTGTCATATAGACTGCAGAGAAACCAGCTTGCTCGACTAAGCGCGCACCATAGCCATCATAGATACCCGGCGCACGCACAGACTGCTTTCCCTTTAATTGGTCTCGCAATGCGCGTCGTTTTTGTGTGGCGGTCACATTAGTCATGCAAACTTCCAGTCAGGATATTTTTTTAAGAAGGGGATCAGTCCACCCAGTGACAAAATCGCCAGAATTTCTTGCGGCAGAGGATGCGCTTGTTGCACCTTTCGCCCTGCCACCGTGAGCTCACCTGCACCGAAATCAATGCTAATCATTTCGCCACTGGCGAACTGATCCGTGTCGCATTCAAAGACAGGCAAGCCATTATTAATCGCATTGCGAAAAAACTGCCGACCAAAAGACTTCGCCACAACAGCACGAACATTCATCGCGTGCAGCACATGGGTTGCCTGCTCGCGCGACGAATTAATTCCAAAGTGATGCCCCGCAACCAAAATGCCACCACCGCTCGCCTGCACTTCAGTCGCAAGCTTGGGTGAAAGTTGCTCAAAGGCATGCTGCGCAACGTAAGCGACATCCTTGCCTGGCAGGTACTTGTTTGAACAATGAATATCCGTGTTGACATCGTCGCCAAGCAAAAAACTGCGGCCAGCAACCTGCAAGCTCTGAGTCGTCATCATGCGACAGCCCTCCATGTTCCGCCGACCACATCTCGCGGATCGGTGATGTATCCGGTCAACGCCGAAGCCGCCACCGTTGCAGCAGAACCTAACCAGATATCCGCATTTTTGTTACTCAAACGCCCTTTAAAGTTTCTATTGGCAGTTGAGATCACAGTGTCACCATCACCTGGTACCAAGCGGTTCGTAATCCCGACGCAGGTGCCGCACCCTGCCGACTCGAACGAAGCGCCAGCATTTGCAAACACCTCGATCAGCCCTTCCTTTAAGGCCGCTAAGTAAATTTGACGCGACGCAGGTGTCACGATCATGCGCACACTAGGGGCCAACTTTTTCCCACGAAGAATCGCTGCTGCCTGACGAATATCGTCCAGACGACCGTTCGTGCAGGTGCCGATCAACGCAAATTGAATCTTCTGGTCGACAATCTCTGTGACAGGAACAATGTCATCAACTTCATGCTTGCGCGCAAGCTGTGGCACTAAGCTTGACACATCAAAATCGATTTTCTCCAGATACTGTGCGTCTGGGTCAGCCACAACCGGAGACGGCTCCTTGGCTCCATGGGCCCGCAACCATGCAAACGTCTTTTCATCGGCCTCAAGAATCGCAGCCATCGCGCCCAACTCAGCAGCGTGGTTACAGAGCGTCATGCGATCATCGATATCCATTGCGGCCACGGCTTCCCCGACATACTCAATCGCTATGTCATTGAGACCCTCTGCTTTGAAGCGCCCCAACATTGCAAGCGTGATGTCTTTGGCCCACACGCCTGGAGCAAGACGTCCCTGAAGATTAATTCGGACCGTGTGAGGAACACGAAACCAAAGTTTGCTGCTCATCATGACCGCAGAGACATCAGTTCCCTCGATGCCAGTGCCCAGCGCATTGAACGCACCGTACGTCACCGAATGCGTATCAGTGCCGACGACCAGGTCTCCGCAAGTCAAATGTCCGCCTTCGGGCAACACCTGATGACAGATCCCATCACCAATGTCATAGAGCTTGGTTCCACGCTCAGCTGCGAAGCTGCGCATTTCGCTATGGATTTGCGCTGCCTCCAAGTTTGGTGGAGGGGAGTAATGATCAAGCACCAGTGCAGTGTTTTTAGCAAACTGCAAAGGCTGCTCGCCAAACTTACCGATCATCTTGATGGTGTTGACCGCACGCGTATCGGTCACCATTGCGAAATCGATGTTTGCGACAACAACCTCACCTGCACGGACAGATTCCCGTCCTGCGTGCTTCGCTAGAATTTTTTCAACAATCGTAGAAGCCATATGACTTAGCGCTTTAGGTTTAATTTACGGACGACATCGCCCCACGTCTCGTACTCTTTCTCCACGAAGGCACGCATCTGCTCAGGGGTACCAGGATCAGGCTCCATCGCCGAAGTTTCTAACCGCTCAATCGTTTTGGGATCACGCAGTGCAGCGACCAAGGCCTCGTTGAGCTTTTTAACAATCGCATCTGGCGTGCGTGCTGGCGCAACGAAGCTGTACCAGTTCGTTGCCTGGTAACCAGGAAACCCCAGCTCGGCAACGGTCGGAACGTCAGGCAAAGCTTGGGCACGCTTCTCGCCCGTCACGGCAAGAGCTCGCAATTTTCCGCCTTTTATTTGTGGAATGGCAGTCGGGGCGCTTGCGAAAATAGCTTGAATATCACCTGCCAACAAGGCCGTCATGGCAGGACCGCCACCTTTGTAATTGATGTGCTCTGCCGACGTGCCTGTGCGCGCCTGCAATAGTTCACCAGCGAGGTGACCCGCACTACCTAATCCTGGCGAACCATAAAACAACGGTTTATCTTTATTCTTCGCTGCCGCAATGTAGTCTGCCAAAGTTTTGATATTGGAGTCGGTGCGCACCACCAAAATGTTCCCAAACGTCACACCATTGGTGATCATGGCAAAGTCTCTTAGCGTCTTGTATGGCGTCCCATCAGGCATGTGTGGATTCACCGCAAGCGAGCCGATATTTGCCAGGCCTATCGTGTAGCCGTCGGGTGCGGCGTTCGCCACAGCATCGGCCGCGATATTCCCACCCGCTCCAGGGCGATTATCAACCACCACTGTCTGACCGACTAACTCCGATAGCTTGACGGCAATCGTGCGCGCAGCGGAATCCGTACCGCCGCCAGGGGCAAAACCCACCAACAGACGAATCGGCTTTGATGGGTAAGCTGCTGGGGCTGTGGTCTGCGCATGAGCGAAAGCCGAAGCGCCAAGGGATGCAACAACCAAGCCTGCTTGGATAAGTTTATTCAAGTTCATCGGATCTCCGATTGGTTATTTCAAAGGTTCAGTTTGATGTTGGAATACTACAGCCTGGCGGACCTCAACATCACATTTCCTTACATGAACCGAGGCATGCTGCACCGCAGCACGGTTTATGCTTTTTTCTGATCCACTATAGTTAGAAAAGCGCCACCGTGGCGCAGCAAACAATGAGCCCACTATGCGAAGCAAACTTTTTGTACCCGGTTCACGACCAGAGCTTTTTGACAAAGCGCTTGCGAGTTCCGCCGATGCCCTGTCCTTTGACCTTGAAGACGCAGTGGCAGAACCCAAAAAAGAAAGCGCTCGTTTGACCCTCGCAGAATGGATAGCTTCACCTGCTGCATGCGAAACAAAAAAGTGTGTGATTGTTCGCGTCAACGCGATGGACACTCGTTTTTTTGAACAAGACATTGCTCAAGTCGTCCGCGCCGGGCTGGACATGATCAATATCCCAAAACCAGAAAGCGCTGAGGCAGTCTGCCAAGCAATTAAGTTGATCGAACAAGCGGAACGACAAAATGGTGTGAACGCAGATGGAAAAACCCCAATCAAAGTGTTATTAAACGTCGAAACACCCAAAGCTCTGCGCACAGCGTACGAACTTGCAAGTGCGCATCCTCGCGTGGCAGGACTTCAGCTAGGGCTTGCTGACTTATTTGAACCCATCGCCGTATCACGCAAAGAGCTTTTTGCAGTGCAGTACGCCATGATGGAAATGAAAATGGCGGCCGCCGAAGCGGGTGTCGCCGCTTTTGATGCCGCTTACGCCGACATCAAAAATACGGATGGTTTCAAGCACGAAGCAGGTTTCGCTGCACGCCTCGGTTATACCGGCAAGACATGTATTCATCCGAGCCAAGTGGCCATGGCAAACGAGGCCTTCAGGCCCAGTGACGAAGCGATCGCACACGCATTGCGTGTATTGGAAGCTGCCGCGCAAGCTGAAGCGGATGGCGTTGGCGCCTACGTTGTAGATGGAAAAATGATCGATCCACCTTTTCTAAGGAGCGCGCAAGCGCTTGTGGCCAATGCGAAAAGCATGGGCTTGATACCCTAATACGCCCGACACTCATCAAGGAAAAAAAACGATGTTTATTTCGAAAAAATATGTGCGTGCACTCACCACACTCTTGTTTGCAACAGTGATGGGAGCAGCTAGCGCTCAGACAGACTTCCCCACTAAACCCATCACGCTCCTCGTTGGCAGTGCGCCGGGTGGTTCAAACGACATATTTGCACGCGTAATCGGCAAACAGCTACAAGAAGTTCTTGGCGTATCAGTTGTCGTAGAAAACAAACCCGCAGCAGGCGGTATTCTGGCAAACGTTTTGTTAGCCAAAGCAGCGCCAGACGGATACACCTTAGTGGTGCTGTCTTCCACATTTACAACCGGTGCCGCAGTCCGCAAAAATCTTCAGTACGACGCGATTAAAAGTTTTACACCCATCGCCATGTTGGCCAAGGGGCCGATGTTGATCACAGTGGGTAATGGCACGTCGTACAAGACGCTGGAGGACCTTGTCAAATTCGCAAAGGCCAATCCAGGAAAACTCAACTACGGAACCTCTGGTGTGGGTAGCATTAACCAATTCGCCTCCGAGCTCCTCGCCGAGGCGGCCGATATCAAAATGACCCATGTGCCTTACAAAGGCATGGGGCCTGCTGTGACCGACTTACTCGGCGGACAAATCGACATGATCATCGCGAGCGCACCCTCCTTGTTGTCACAGGTAAAGGCGGAAAAGATTCGTGCTCTAGCTGTTACGACGGTAGAACGCTCGGAGGTCGCACCGGAGATCCGCGGACTCAAAGAATCAGGCTATCCGAAAGCAGCCGTGGATCTTTGGTGGGGTGTCCTCGCACCAGCAGGTACACCGAAGCCAGTCGTCGATAAACTCAACAAAGCGATTAACCAGATCATCACCTCCGAGGCAATGAAGTCGTTTTTTGTCAAAGAAGGAGCCTCTCCGGTCGCAATGAGTTCAGATGCGTTTGCAAACCATTTGGCAGCTGAACTCGAGCGCTGGAAAACGATTGCGCAAAACGCCAACATCCAAGCAGATTAAGGACGGAGTATGAAAACTCAATCCTCGCAAGCGCAGTCCGAACTCCCCTCCCGCCGAGGCGCATCAGGGCCACTGTCCGGCGTGCGTGTCGTGGATATGTCAGCCTACATTGCGGGCCCCTACGCCTGCTCACTGCTAGCAGACCAAGGCGCCGAGATCATCAAGATCGAACCGCCCATAGGTGATAACTTACGCAAGTACCCCTCGACGCTCGAATCAGAAAGCAGAGCGTTCTTGGGCGTCAATCGAAGCAAACTATCCGCAGTCCTTGACGTCAAGCAAGCTGACGACCTCGCCACGCTGCTGACCTTGATTGAAAGCGCTGATGTGTTGGTACACAATTTCCGACCAACTGTGGCACCGCGTATTGGGATCGGTTACGACCAGCTCAAGGCACTTAATCCCAAACTGATTTACTGCGCAGTCAGCGGCTACGGTGAAACGGGCCCGCTTAAAGATAAAGCAGGATTTGATCAAGTCCTACAGACAATGACTGGGATGTGTACGCTGCAGGGCAAAAAAGATGGCCCTCCAGAGATCTTGTATGGATCTATCGTCGACTATTACGCTTCTGCTCTCGTTGCTGGCGCGGTCTCATCGGCTCTTTTTGAGCGAGAGCGCTCGGGCGAGGGACAATTCGTGAGTGTTTCCTTATTGTCTGCCGCGATGACACTGCAATCCGCTCGGCTCGTCTGGGCAGAAAACGAGGGGCGGGATGTAGGTCGCGACATGCGCTCGGGTGGAATTACAGGTCTGCATCCAACGAAGGCTGGCTATCTGTACATTTCTGCCAACACCCCGCACTTCTGGAACGCGTTATGTCAAAAACTGGGCTTAAGCGAACTGTCTGCGGACGAGCGTTACGACACCGTACGCAAGCGTGCTATGCATCAAGCTGAAATCGTACCAATCATTCACCGCGCACTTAGCCATAAGACAGCACTTGAATGGGAAAGCATCTTCGGCGAGGAGGTTCCCTGCTCTGCGGCTCGTAGCGTTGAAGACATGTTTGACCATCCGCAAGTCCAAAGCCAAGACATGATTACAACCTTTGAACATCCTGTCGTTGGTCGGTACCGTGGTCTAAAACGCTCACTTCGCTTTAGTCGCACGCCAGGACCTGACCCCTTCGCAGCACCAACGCTTGGTCAGCACACCGAACTGATCCGCGCCGAGGTAAAACGGTTGCGACAGCAGCCTAAGAAGAAATGAATATTCCGAACACAGCCGGCACCCACCGCCCTGCTCTGCAGGTACCTGCGCAAGCATGCGACTCGCATCTGCATATCTACGACCCACGTTTTCCAACCGTTGTCGACGCGGCTCACGCCTTAGAGAAAGCGACTGTTAACGAGTACCGCCAACTGCAAAAAAGATTAGGAACGACACGCGCGATCATCGTGACACCACGCAGTTACGGCGTCGATAACCGTGTCACTGTCGATGCAATCGCGCAGCTTGGTATCGAGAATGCGCGCGGCGTAGCTGTGCTGCGTACAGACGCAACCGATACTCAGATACGGGAATTAGATAAAGCGGGAGTGCGGGGAATTCGTTTTTCGCTATACACCCCAACACATGCGGCTGCGAGCTTCGATATGGTCGAGGAGCTTTCGCACCGTATTGAGCCTTATGGTTGGCACTTACAACTGCATTGGACTGCTGATCAATTCATTGAGCACGCAGCGATGCTCGAACGCTTACCCTCACGGATCGTCATCGACCACATGGCGAGATTGCCTCAACCTGCAGGTATCAACCATCCAGCGGTCGAACTCATGCGCAAACTAATTGATCGCGGACGGACCTGGGTAAAGCTCTCTGGCCCCTACCTAGACAGTCAGGTTGGTGAAGAGGGTCAGTTTCGTGACATCGATGCCGTTGCGAAACACTGGATTAGGACTGCGCCTGAACGGCTCGTATGGGGAACCGACTGGCCGCACCCGACTGAAACCATTAAGCCCGATGACGCAAAATTACTCGATCTGATGACTCGTTGGACGGACGACGGATCAGCAATCAACCGGATACTCGTCACCAACCCAGCGGAACTCTACGGCTTCGACTAACGGGTAGTCGCTTTAAGCAAGCACTCCGCGTAAACGCTCGGCGGCTTCTCGAATCATTGTCGCCGTCGTGTCCCAATCGACACAGCCATCTGTCACTGAACAGCCATATGTCATTTTGCTGCGATCGGCTTGTATGGACTGGTTGCCAGCCGCGATATTGGACTCAATCATGACGCCGACTACAGAGCGATTTCCAGCCACAATCTGACTCACCACATCCGACATCACTAAAGGCTGCAATTCGGGCTTCTTGTAGCTATTCGCATGTGAGCAATCGACCACGATGTTGGGTATGAGCTTTGCCTTCTTCAAGCCCTCTTCTGCCAGAGCGATGGATACTGTGTCGTAGTTGGGGCGACCATCTCCACCTCTGAGCACCAAGTGGCCATAAGGGTTACCTGTCGTGTGCACAATTGACACTTGGCCGTCACCCGAGATCCCCAAGAATCGATGCGGTCTGGAAGCAGACAGAATGGCATTGACCGCTACACCCACCTCGCCATTTGTTGCATTCTTAAATCCCACGGGCGTGGACAGGCCTGAGGACATCTCACGATGTGTTTGGGACTCTGTTGTACGCGCACCAATCGCATTCCACGCGACTAAGTCACCTAAATACTGGGGTGAGATTGGATCCAATGCCTCGGTGCCAGCGGGCAGACCCAGTTCATTTACACTCAATAAAAATTGCCTAGCAAGCACCATCCCCTCGTCGATACGGAACGTATCGTCCATGTGCGGGTCATTGATGTAACCCTTCCAGCCAACTGTCGTACGTGGCTTTTCAAAATAGACTCGCATCACAATCATCAATACATCCGAGACTTCGGTTGCGAGCGCTTTGAGTCTGCGCGCGTAATCCATTCCGGCAACCGGATCATGAATGGAACACGGACCGACTACAACGAAGCGCCGTTTATCCTCACCTTTGAGGATGCGAACGAGTTCTGCTCGACCACTTGCTACCGTTCGGGCGGCCGCCTCTGTTAACGGAAACTTGGCCTGAACTGCCTGTGGCGTCGGCATCGCATGGAATGCTGCGATGTGCAGGTTATTCGTTGATGTTGGTGCTGCATTTGCGCTCATTTCTTTAGTTCCGGCGACAATACATTTAAGGATGTTTTGCGGCTATTTTAATCAGCCTATAAAAAGTACGCTCAACCCTCCAAAGAGTAGGCCCCTAACCACCCACAAGTGGAGGATTCACCTAAACTTGAGTCATGATGCATGGACGCCGAATTGCTCACTTGGATATGGACGCTTTTTTTGCGTCAGTTGAGCTATTGAGCTACCCAGAGCTTCGGGGTCACCCGGTGGTTGTGGGCGGCAGAAGCGCGAGCGCACCCGCCCCGAATACCTCCGCAGGCATTGAGCAATTTCCACGACTTAAAGACTACGCCGGGCGCGGAGTTGTGACGACATCGACTTATGAGGCTCGCGCACTAGGCGTTTTTTCCGGTATGGGCTTAATGAAGTCTGCCCTGCTTGCACCAGACGCCATATTGTTACCGGCAAACTTCGAAGCCTACCGACACTATTCCCAACTGTTTAAGCGTGCCGTTGCCGAGATCGCACCCTCAGTTGAGGATCGCGGCATCGATGAAATCTACATCGATCTCAGTGATCACAAAGAAGACACACTCACGATCGCTCAAAGAATCAAAGCGCGCGTCCTTGAAGCGACAGGACTGAGCTGCTCAATCGGCGTTAGCCCAAACAAGCTTCTGTCAAAAATATGCTCAGATTTGGACAAGCCCAATGGCCTAACCATCCTGCCCATCGAGCAATTAGCCGAGCGAATTTGGCCGCTTCCCGCAAAGAAGATTAATGGCATCGGACCCAAAGCGAACGAGAAGCTCGGCACGCTGGGAATTGTGACCGTGGGTGAGCTTGCTGCGGCTGCTCCCGACTTATTGGTTGCCCATTTCGGCCGAGCCACCGGCATGTGGATGCACGAGGCCGCCCATGGCATTGATAACCGTCCTGTCGTGACATGGTCAGAGCCTAAATCAATCAGCAGGGAGACAACCTTCGAGAGAGACTTACACCCAAAACATGACCGAGCATCGCTATCCGAGGCATTTACCAAACTCTGCTTGAGACTGTCAGAGGACTTGACACGGAAAGGCTATGTATCAAAGACGATTGGAATCAAAATTAAATTTTCAGATTTTCAAGTCATAACCAGAGACATCACGCTGACAAACGCTATCTCGACCGGGGAATTGATTAGAAAGGCCGCTACAGAATGCCTCAAGCGCGTTCCATTAGAGCAGCGCATACGGCTTCTAGGAGTCCGTGCGTCAAATCTCGCGTCACAGACCGAGGCTAACCAAGCACCTGTCGTCTTCCAGTCGAGCCTACCTTTTCCTTAATGCAGCGCACAAAAAGCGGCCTACGCAACCTCTTCGTTTCCGGGCGTTCCGGAGTTATGCTCGGCATAGTGATTTTCCTGAGACTGATATGATCATAGAACCGAATTCCAACACAATGGGTGCACGCATCCTTGAGCTTGATTTATCAATCAGACTTAAAGACAGCGAGGTCGATACGCTAATGCATGCGTTGGGCGCCCATGGGGTATTGGAGTTCCCCGAGCAGCACCTCTCAACCAGTCAACTCAAATCATTTAGCGAGCGATTTGGAGAGCTCTATATAAGCCCGGGAGGCAGAGCACAGGCGAACGGCCATCCCGAGGTGATGATTCTGTCGAACATGACGAAAGATGGCCAAGCGGTGGGGCTAAAAGATGCGGGCCAATCCTGGCACACCGACATGTCATACGCCAAGATGATTGCACTTGCGAACGTCCTGTACGGTACGACCATTCCACACAGAAACGGAAGACCCTTGGGTGCAACGCAATTCCGAGACATGCATGCGGCGTATGAACAACTGCCTCTTGAGTTGAAACAAACGCTCGCAAACAAAACCATCACCCATGATTTCAATAAGTTTTGGGAAATGATGCGTGCGAGACCTGGAAGTACTCGACCTGCGCTCAGCGATCGCGAGCGACAGGCACGCCCCCCTTCTGTGCATCCCGCTGTACTCACTCACCCGATTACCGGAAAAAAAGTGCTGTACGCCAACCCCGGCTACGCAATGCACATTAGCGATATGTCGGAAGACGAGAGTAAGACAACCCTTGATTTTCTATTTGCGCACCAACTACAGGACAAGTTCTTATACACCTATGCGTGGAAGAAGAATTCGCTACTGATGTGGGACAACATCGGTACGACCCACAATGCTGTAGCAGACTACGAGCCGCATGAGCATCGATACATCGAACGATGCCAAGTTATGGCAACTCGCCTTTACGGTGAAAAGGGCACCGCCCATCCAATTATGTTCACTTCAGGGAGCTCGTCATGAAACGCGCAGCACTTATTGTCTGTCTGGGGCTACTCGCCTGCGCAATTTCCTTTAGCGCACGCAGCCAGACACGTGAATTTCCCGACAAGCCGTTACGACTGGTCGTCGCATATGCGCCAGGTGGTGCAACCGATATTGTTGCGCGGATGTTGGCGCAAGAGCTTACCCAGATCCTCGGCCAATCCGTCATCGTTGAAAACAAGGCGGGAGGTGGGACACTCGTTGGGTCAGACTCAGTCCGACGCGCACCGGCAGATGGCTACACCCTGCTGTTCGGTACAAACGCTTTTATCATCACACCACTTCTACACAACGGACCCACTTACGATCCGATTAAAGATTTCTCGCATGTTTCGCTCACCACGATCCAACCCCTCGCACTGCTTGTATCACCAAGCCTGAATATCAAATCTGTTTCAGAGCTTGTGCAATACGCAAAAGCCAATCCTGGCAAAATTAATTTTGCCTCATCCGGTAATGGCTCAGCCCAGCATTTAGCAGGCGAGGCATTTCGTAGTGCCGCAAATATTGATATCACGCACGTCCCCTATAAGGGAGCTGGACCTGCCCTGATTGACCTACTTGCCGGCCGTGTCGACATTATGTTTACATCGATGGTTGGCAATACTGATCACATCAAGCATGGGCGCCTAATCATGGTCGCAACCACAGGGCAAAAGCGGGGCGTCGCAACGCCTGACACCCCAAGCGTGTCTGAATTCCTGCCTGGATATCAGGCATACACTTGGCAGGGTGTGATTGCACCTGCTCAAACGCCCGAGCCAACTATTGCGAAGCTGAACGCTGCAATCAAAAAAGCCACGAGCACGCCAGCATTCTATGAGAAGTTAAATGCCCAAGGTATGGAAGTCCAAACCTCATCTCCACAAGAGATGCGGACACGACTTGCAGCTGAATCGTTGGAATATCAGTCTTTATTGAGCAAAACTCAAACTAGCATTAAGTAGCAAAAAAAGTAAAAACCACTCAATTAACTATTTTTTTCGGACGACACATGACGACCTTTACATCAAAGCGTTTCTCCCAGCTCACCCTCGAGACGGTTGCTCCAGAGTCAGTCGGCCTCGCAAAGGAAATTCTTGACATTTCCAGCATTGGCTTAGGCGGCCCCTACAACGTCATGTTGCGCAGCCCTATATTTGCCGATCGCATCAAACGCTTGTTGGACTATTTGCGCTTTGGTTCATCACTCCCCATGCGTCTCAACGAATTTGCGATTCTGATACAAGCGCGAATCTGGACATCCCAAGTTGAGTGGTTTGCGCACTACCCAATCGCGTTGCGCAACGGTTTACCCGCCCACGTCGCAGACGATCTCAAAGAAAATATTCGACCACGCAACATGCAGCCCGACGAAGCAGCGGTCTATGACGTGTGCATGACGATGACCAAAACCCATGAAATCAGCGACGAACTATTCAACCACGCTAAAGAAGTGCTGGGCGAACAACAACTTGTTGACCTCATCGCGGTCAGTGGCACTTATGTGACGATTGCCATGTTGCTAAGCCTAGGCGAAGAGCCTATTCCGGCCGGTAAACCACTACCTTTTCCCGAGAAAGCACGCTAATCATCGATATCAAAGTGATCGTTCGGCAGGTTAGATACCTTCCGTTCGGTCGCCAGCTGAAAGGCTTGCTCTAGACTTCGCGTAAAGCTCTTGATGTCAAACAATGAGCCAGAGAGCAATTGTTGCTGCAGCTTGACGCGAAGCGCAGCTAGCCGAGCAGGATCTTTCGCTAACGCGATGGCAGCTTGCGCATACCCCTCCAAATCGCTCGTGATCAGCTCTTTAAGATCAAGCGCCAATAGGAGACTGGCACCCACTCGTCCCGCATAGGAACGTCCTTTGCAAGTCAGCACAGGTACGCCAGCCCAGAGCGCATCGCTGGCTGTTGTGTGAGCGTTATAGGGCAACGCATCAATAAACAAATCAGCAACACGCTGCCGCGCCAAATGATCGCTCATTGATTCAATTCGACTGGCAAAAACAAGTCGCGCACCATCGACGCCCCGCTCTTGCGCAGCGGCTCTCAGGTTCTGCGCAGTCTGTGCAGTTGCCTCGCGAAGCCACAATACGCTCCCAGGAACTGATTGCAAAATTCGCATCCAGCAATCGAACATAACTGGATTGATCTTGTAATTATTGTTAAAGCAGCAAAACACAAAACCCGTAGCAGGCAGGCCGAGCTCGTCTCTGGAAAAAACGCGCTCGGACGGTTTGCGGCCCGGGTCATTTGCTTGGTAGCTATGGGGGAGCCTGATGAATTTTTCAGTGTAGTGCTCAGCATCCGCCGGTTCAGCAATCGTCTTATCCACCAAGACATAGTCCATCTCCGGGATACCCGTCGTACCGGGGTAGCCCAGATAGCTCATTTGAATCGGTGCGACTCGGGCCAAAAATACACCAGGGCGACATCCCTTGGTCAAACCCGTCAAGTCAACCGCGATATCAAGATCGCACTCACGCGCACGCGTGATCAGTTGTGAATCTGTACAGTCCTTCACATCCAGAAAGTGATCGAAGGTTTTTTCTAGACGCAAGCGCATCTCATCTTGCGTATCAGGCCCGAACGAAAATGCGAAGATCTCAAACCGAGAACGATCGTGTGCTTCAAACAATCCCGCCGTCAAATAGGCGACGGGATGATTACAAAAATCACCAGAAAAATATCCAATTTTGAGCTTTGTGTTCGCCGGGCGCTCTTTAGGAACCCACGCAGCGCGAGCCCTTTTGTGCGCTGAGTCAATCCACGCTTGTGCCACCCGCTTATGCAAAACAACATCATCGGTGAGAGACAGCAATGGAAAAGGTAGGCAAACCGGCTGGCCCGCCTCTAAATCGCGCAACAACGCCTCTAAGCGGGATTGATAATCACCCCACTTGCATTGCTGCATATTGACATGGAGCAACGTGCCAGCGAGATAGGGAATTGCGGGGTCAATTGATAACGCGTCGGTATAACTCTGAACCGCAGCCTCGTTATCACGCAATTCGACAAGCGCATTCCCACGGTTCATCAAGGCTTGCGGGTAAAACGGCTCAATCGCTAAGGCGTGGTCATAACTTTCGACGGCGTCTCGCCACTGCCCCAAACGGCCGTAAGCGTTTCCTCGATTATAAAAAGCAGCTGCGTACTGAGGTGCAATCTCAAGCGCACGTGCATAGCTTATCAGTGCCTCAGGCACACGACCTAGCGCTTGCAGCAAGTCGCCTCGATTGTTATGCGCTTCCGCATAATTAGGATCTAACGCAATCGCACGATCGTAGCTCGCTAGCGCCGAAGTAAGCTTGCGCTGGTCCTGAAGCACATTGCCATAATTGTTATGCGCAGAAGCAACGTCCGGATCGATTTTTAAGGCTTTTCCGATCAAAACAGCAGCCCGCTCGAGCTGCCCTTGCTGGTATGCAACCAACCCCAGCATGTGCACCGCATCGAAATGATTGGGATGCAACTTAAGCACGCGCTCGTACAGAGCCCGTGCTTGCTCAAGGGAGCCCTGCTGATGCGCCGCAAGCCCCTGCTCGAGTTTGGCTTGGGCCTTCATAACATCAACGGTCCTTGTTCTTAATCCGCGTGTACACCGTATTGACGACCGTGGCACGCACTGGGTCACTCAGTCCGCTCGCTGGTTTTGGTGTGGAAGTGTCCTTTTTGGGTTTTTTGGACTCTTTGTTCGACTTTTGCTGACCTTTAGCCATGATTGTCTCTGAGAGTTAAACGATAATCTAGTGTACAGGTCTATCGAAAAAACTCCCAATGCCCGCGTCAATTTGCATTCCCGCATCTGAGATCGAAATCACTGCCATGCGCGCACAAGGCGCAGGCGGTCAAAACGTCAATAAGGTGTCAAGCGCCATCCACCTGCGGTTTCATATACCTACGTCCTCGCTGCCCGCGGGGGTCAAGGTGCGTTTGCTTGCGCTCAAAGATGGACGCATTAACCGCGACGGCGCAATCGTCATCAAAGCACAGTCGCATCGCAGCCAGGATCTGAATCGCAGTGATGCGATCGATCGACTGCATGAACTGGTTAACAGCGTCGCACGTCCACCAAAGACACGTCACGCCACGCAACCCACCTTTGGCTCGCGTCAGCGTCGTCTAGAAAGCAAGCGAAAGCACTCAGAAGTCAAAACACTTAGAGGAAAGTCGGAGTACTAATCATGAATATCCCCCTATTCCCACTAGGCATGACGCTATTTCCTGATGGATTGGCCGCACTAAAGATCTTTGAAGTCAGGTATCTCGATATGACTCGCTCGAGTTTTCGGGAAGGCACACCCTTTGGCATCGTGACGCTCAACCAAGGGGC
>JACCDW011640642.1_pt1 | contig 90552 bp, 131 predicted proteins | sample 7449781 | NCBI WGS metagenome assembly JACCDW01 (sample SAMN15323449, study PRJNA562643) | freshwater metagenome | isolation source: river surface water | place: USA:Blue River Watershed | collected 2017-08-18
CCGGAGCATCCACCGCCATCCTTCTCCTCTTAATGCTTTGGAAAGGATTTGACACAGCACCCATTTTCGAAAGCGTATGGGCTGAGATAGCCTTTGCTTCTATTCTTTTCATGGCCACCATGCTATTCACCCTCGGAGGCATCAAAGGGTTATATGATGAATACCCCAAAAAATTTTAACCATGGATTGTCAGTCGTGCAAGTACAAGAGAGATGAACCCGGCACTCCTTATGTGAGTTGCCGGGCCATCAAAGAGCATCCCGCTTTCCTCAAGCTCTCCCTAGAGGAAAAGGGATTCCTTATCTTGCCAAAGACAACAGCCCGCTGATAGAGATTCACAAAAGCAAAGACTGCTACTGGCCCACTTCATATGATCCATCAGATATCTTAGAATGTCATTTTATGAAGCTCCGCCCAGATGCTGTCTCTTGGGAGAGGATAAAATAATCCTCAGAACATTTTTTTCTTTGTGGGGTGTTTATTAATTTACGTGCACACTAAAACACCTCACTATGTTAATTCATCTTCCCTCTGTCGCTTCCTTTATCGACACCTCAGACGCTATCGTCTATGCAGCTTATCAAAACGGAAACGTGGATCACGATTCAGCTACCTCTATAGCAGACTGTTCAGAGAACTGGTTTGCTTTGCTCTCTCCCAGAGATGCAGAGATAGTGGAGGTAGTGGAAAGGTATCTGCAGCTTAGCCTGAGAGTGCTGGTGAGAAGCCTCTGAAATTAATCCGCCATACAGCACAATCATATGAACGGAAATTCGTACATTTGCCTCTCAATCACAAAGATATAGAAAGATAGTTCATAGGTGTGTTAGTAAGTGAGACTCTCCCTTCGGGGAGAGTTTTTTTGTGGGGTGACTCTGACATCCTTTTTTCATGACTGCTTTTCGCTGCGCTGCGAGGCGCCCCGGCGAGTAAAACCAAAAAATTGGGTTTTATCTAAATAAGGCGCCCCTGCTGGATTTTTTTATTTTTTTGGTTTTTCAAAAAAGGGCGCCCCTGCTGAAAAAACCAAAAAACCCTATTTTTACCAGATAAGGCGCCCCGGCGAGTAAAACCAAAAAATTGGGTTTTATCTAAACCAGGCGCCCCTGCTGGAAAACCCTAAAAAAGGGGTTTTTAAGGTTTTTTGGATTTAACTGGCGGGGCACCCCTGCCGGCAAACATCTTCTAAAAAAGGTGTAAAAGGGGATGGCCAGGGGGCTTAAAAAGCACCCCTTTTTAGGGGGCTAAAAAAGGGTGTTTTAAGGGGGGTAAAATAAGGGGGACCGTACCCCCTAGGCTCCCCCCGTTTTTAGGGGGGTTTTAGGGCCCATTTAGGCCCCCTTTTTTAGGGGGGCCGTATATGCCTTGTTTTACTATATTTTGGGGGAGGGGTGCCTTGTGGATTGGATAGATGAAATATAGAACTGGGATTAGTCGTGGGGGTCCCTTCTTCTTTCAGATTTTTCTTTTGCAGTAAAAATAGCTCCTACCAATGCGCGTACGCACATCGGTCTACTGCCATACTATGGCGCAATTTTATAATTTAAGCACGACGTGATTTTATAATTTTAATACGGACCCGCGCACGTATAATAGCAATTACCAATGCGCGTACGCACTCTGGATATCCCTCCATTTGGAGGGCCAGTGTGGGTTCCTTATTAATGTTCCTTATTAGGGTTCTTTATCAGGGTTCTTTATCAGGGTTTTCTATCCGAATTTAAATATATAAAGCAAATAATATTCATCATGAGACACCTTCGCATTTACGAATCTCTTATTCAAGAACAGCAGCCTCCTGTACCATCAGCTAAGAATTCTGCAATTGAATCCAAGAGAGCTCAGCAAACCAAGAGGATGGCTAACTTCTTTAACAAGCTCTACAAGATCAATCTGCCTCTAGATGGCAATCCGATGAACAAAGAGTATATGAAAGCTTTTGGCCGTTTCTGTCAGGAACAGAAGATCCTCACTTACACCTGTAAAAAAGGAGATGGCTACTGTAATGATGCTCATGCTGGAGAGCTCACCATCAAAGATGATCCTGCTGCCTGGGCAAAATTCAATAAGATGGTAAAAGTTAAAGCACTGGAACTCTTAATGAAGCCTTAGAACACGTTCTTTCAAAGCCAGACCTAGCGTCTGGTTTTTTGTGAGGTTTACTCCGTGAAGTAAGTGTTTCTGAAGTATCCGAGAGGACGGGCAATCGAAGTGTCTCTTAGATGTATAACGGTCACATCTCTTTCAAATCTACGTTGGGTGATCCAACCTTTAATTCTTTGAATGTCTTTGTTGTACCATCCTCCCACATCGGGTGGTAATTCGGAATCTCCGTTAATCCTGAGGACTTGCTCCTCCACGCTCTCCACACGGCCTAAGACCTCTTGACAGAGAGCTATGACCTCTTCAGAGGGAAAGGAGGTTAAGCTTCCTTTGTGCCACATTCTGTCTGGATCTGTGTCAAACACGATGTGCTCTCTCAGCTCTTGTAGGGGTATTTCGAACTCCACTATCCATTCCCCATAGATGACTTTGTTGGGATCTAGAAAGGCACCCATTCCAGCTCCTTCTGCACTGGCTCCCTTTCTTTGGTTCTCATCCCAGCCGGATTTGAGGATAGCCTGGGCATCTTCCTCGGATCTTGTCCCGTGGTAGATCTTTAAACCTCTCCGAGAGAGCAGGAAGGCTTCAAATAGCTGGAGATGTTTCATATGGTCTATATATTTAAAGCCCACTCCCACTGTTTCTTTCTGAATATATAAACATATGAAGCATTTGCAATCATACTCTCTCTTTGAAAGCAAGAAGGGCCTAGAAGATCTTATCTGGACCACCCTCAGAGACATGGCGAGTTTTCCTCAATTGATACAGACCCGCGAGGAGGCTTGGGCAGCAGTGGTAGGTCTTTGGGACTGGGAGGAGTACGTCGAGCACTTCTCAGACAGAGACGACCTTCCTCCTATGAGCGAGCAAGAATATGCCCAATACCAAAAGGCTTACGAGGGTACGCCTCCCGCTCAGATCACCTTTGATGATTTCATTGCCTCTGTTTTGGGACACACTGAATTTCCCGATGAGATCCAAGAGGGAGAAGATTCCTTAGAGTGGTACATGGAACATTACGAGCAACCTCGCACTATTGCTGCTCTCATGAAGACTGTGGCCAATCAAAGTCTAGACACTCTGGATCTGAACCCAGGCTGGGAGACTATAAATTAATCTCATTTATAAGACATGCACCATCTCACACTTTACGAATCTTTCTTAGCCGAGGAACTCCGTGGCAACCCCACCATTGATCGAGATCTCGATCAGGGTCAGCAAGAAATGGTTTATGGCATCATTGATCTAGTTAAGAGAGTCAAGGATCTGGACAATCGTCAAGAGATCGCCGAGCATCTTATCGGTACTTTTAAGAGAGATGGTATAGAGTTTGACTACTCTGAGTTTCTGAGACTTTGTGGATTGACCTAGCATTTTTGGCTCGTGTTCCTTTTTCTCCCTTTGGACTATAAGAAGAAAAAAGATCATTATGAAACATCTCTTAGCTCGGGTGGGCAATTGGTTCTATAAAGACAGCCGACTCACCATTCGTAAAACTTCAGGTTCTCTGCCAGACGGAGGATATGCCAATCCCTTCACTGTGAACATGCTCACTTTCAGTCCTGCTGATACCCGCACTGCTGTGCTGAGCAAGCTCAATGATCAGGTCCAACTCTCTGGCACCTATGGTCTGAATCCCTGGGACATCTTTAATCCCTTTAAGACCAACACTAACATTGTGTGGTTGATGATGTACCAGCAGGGATTGATCAAAGACGTCACAGCCGAGATCGTGCTGCCCAGACAAGGCAGTAGCTTTGCAGTCACAGTGAATAATCCTCAAGTGGGCACACCCTATGCTGTGTTCTATAACTCCCCGTTGGAATTGGCCGTTCCTTCTCCTCTAGTGGGTCATCGAGTGGATCTGAATGAAAAAGGTAAAGCTTTCTGGATGAGCGAGAAAGGCATCCAAGTGGAGGTGCAACGTTTACAGGACTCTGATTGCAAGGAGTTCTTAGTTATCCTCTAATCTGGAAACAATCCTCCCCTCTTTTTCTATAAGTTTCAAATAATTCTTTAGCATGAAAAAATTCATTCTTGTCTTGGCTTTAGCCCTGACTTCTTTCATTGCCTCGGCGCAGGACTATTACATTGGTGAGGTGCGTCTGGTGGCTTTTAATTATGCTCCTCAAGGTTGGGCACTGTGTAATGGTCAGATTCTCCAGATCTCCCAGAACCAAGCCCTGTATGCCCTGTTAGGCAACACCTATGGCGGAGATGGTCGCAGCACTTTTGCTCTGCCCGATCTCCGTGGACGTTTACCTATTCACACCGGGCAGGGACAAAGCTTACCTCCTTTTCAGTGGGGCCAGAAGAGTGGCTTAGCCTCTCCGTTAGCCTATCCTGTGCCTGGTAAGGCTGATAGCACTGGTAGAGGACCGGCATTCTATACCTCCACACCGGCTGCTATTTCCCCTAACAACTATCCACCCACTTTGGGCATGAACTACATTATTGCTCTGAATGGTCTTTGGCCACCTCGGGATTAAGAAAGAGATTCCCTCTCAGCCCGGGCCGTGTGTCTGGGCTTTTTTATGAAATATATAAGAATAAAAAAACCATGAAAAAATCCATTTGTTTATTCGTTCAGAAAATTACCTTCGGTCGGGTATGTTTAGGATGGTTCAAAAAATAAATCAAGGAGAGTCTTTTGTGTGCTAGGGGGCCTTGGGGCCTTGACGGCTCAGATTTCGAGACATGAATCTCTTCTCGCACTTTGATATATAAAGAAAAATAAATCATTTGCACAATGAAAAGAATTAAACTATTTGAAGCCTGGGTGCATGCGCAAGCTTTGAATGAAGCAGCTCCACACGGAAAACTCGATCTAGCAAAGCTTGAACAAGCCGATGGATTATCTCTATCCCTTGACGATCCTAAAAACCAGTATCATGAGCGGGATAATATGTATTATGAAAGAGTTCTTACTACTCTTAAGAAAAACGGTATTATTTTTTCTACCTCTCCTGAACAGGCTGCAAAAATTTTAACCTCACTTTTTCTTAAAGAGGTTTTGGAAAATAGAAAAGGATTAGGCGCCGGCGCTACATCTGCTCGGGAACTTCAAGTCATTGATGATTGGTTTCAATCGTATGGCCTTGAGCAAACTGGCAAAACCATTAAATTAAATCCTTTTCCGGAAGATCCAGCTAAAGTTCTTACAAGAGGCGTAATCACAGAAGATCAAATTGAATCTCCAGGAGATGACAGCGCAGGTTCAGAATATGAAGATATTGCTCTATATTTTAACAATGCCGCTCTGATTGAAATCGCTGAGCTTCTTTGGACTCTAAAAAATTCAAACTCGGGTGCAGGCATCAAAGGTGCCGGATATAAATTATCAATAGGTGCAACTGGAGTTCTAGATTGGGTTAGGGAAAAAGATAAAGGTGCTAAATTCTATGGAACTACTGTTACAACTTCAGCTCAATCTAAACAGACTGTAACCACTCTCACTTGGGAGGTTCCTCCTACAGGAAAAACCATCGTTAAACAATTACCAGGTACAATGTTTGCCACAGGCCAGGTTACTCTAGCTGATGCTAAAGAATTGGATGCAGCCATTGCGGAATTAAAAGCTCTATTAGCTGATAAAAGTACCGTACTTGGATCAATTGAAATTGAATCCAGTGCATCTGGAGATCGCCCAGCCGAAGATAAAAAAAGTGGATATCCTGCTGGCACTACACCTGGAAAGTATCCCCTTGGCAAACCATATGTCGTGAAGCCAGGTGAGACCTCAGGAAATGCAAAATTAGCACTTGGCAGAGGAGAAACAATTAAAGCAAAGTTAGCTGGCTTAAGCAAGGACATTAAGGTTAAAGCCGTTATTCAAGACGGAGGGGATAAAGCTCAATATGCTAAACTCATCGTCACAGCTAAAAAAGCAGAAGGAGCCACTCAGGTTTACACTACAGACGAATTAAAAAATCTGGTATTAAAAACTAAACAAACAAAAGACTTAGCTTCATCTAAGACTTTAAGCGTTTGGGCGATGTATACTGACTAATCTAAAGAGAACTACTATTACTATAATACCCTAACTGGAAAACGATATATGCGATTTTATAGTTAGGGTATTTTATTATGTTTACTGAGATAGCTCCATATTTACAAAGCAACACATCTGAGACCTTGGTGTCTCCAAATTGCACAGTTCCCGTGTCCCCTACTCTTTCCTGTCTCGGAGCAACAATTCCACTAACGTGATATTTAGATTGTAGCCATTTACTGAGGGCATTCTCAGCAATGTGTTGGTAATTGTCCTCTGCTGCAGAGATGATGGGAACTGCAACAATCATTTCTTGTCCTTTGAAATCTTCCCATTCCTTTCCTCGATTGTGTCCCCAAGATTCTGTGGTGGAAACCCGATTGTTCCATTTTTTGGCGGAATTGTACCAAAACTCGGTCCAGATGAAAGGCTTCTGAGGCAAGGTTGCTCGATAACTATTAATATGATCAAACACATATTTAGATAGCTGTTTATCTTCAGTGACACTCAATGGGGTTGGAGACTGAGCATACGAGCTGAGCGATAATAACACGAGAAGAGAAAAAACAATCAGAGATTTCATAATTCAGGTACGTTATTATTGATATTTGCCTCAAATATAAGGATAAAAGCGACCACAAAAAAATGCTGAGGGCGGTGGCAGTGAATCGTTCTTGAAATCTTGATATATAAATAAAGATTAACTCGAACAATATGAAACACATTAAACTTTTCGAAAACTGGCAGGATATGGGACCAGAAGAATCCTATTCTGATGAGATGGATCAAATGCCTGCTGATGCTGGAGATCCTCCAATAGATGCTATGACTCGTCAAGAGCTGCTAGATTATCTTGAATTGGAAGAAACTCAAGGAAGTTTAGAACTCACTGACGAACAATTAAGAGATGCAGTGAGAGAAAAAGCAAGCGCAGAAGCCTAATTAAAAATACCAATCCCAGCATCTATTTGCTGGGATTTTTGTTTGTATTCAAAACAAAATTGTCCAAAAAATATTTTTCGGCAAATGCCAGTTTCCAATCCCCGGTGTGCCCATCCTCGTCTAGTGCATAAAGTACTGCCTGTTTGATGTTGTTCTTTTCTTGCTCTCTGAGGTTTTGCACTAGAAGCTCAAATGATTCATTGGTATCATATCTGTCTTTTATGTACTGAGCTAATCTTTCCACTGGTGTCATCCTTGTTTGTTTTGGTGTGTTGTTTATTTGTGTGGATTTTGGAGCTTCCTCAATAATTGTTTGACATCCCCAGCATCTGTATAAACCATCACGGTAATATTCTCTCAATCTAATCTCGTGCGTGCACACTGATGTTTGTTCTGACATAATTTATTTTTTTCTAACTGGAGGTAAGTAATAGAGCTTCAGCCAATCGAAATGCCCGAGTGCATCGGTAAATGGTCCTCCGAAGACCGGGTATTCGTCTTTTAGATATTCTTCTTCTATCTCTTCCCAGGTTTCTTTATTCAGAATCTGCATGATTTCTCTAGTAAGAGTCCCCGCAGTTTTGGTGCCGTCATTATTCCATTTAATAATAGCATTTTCGATTTCCCGATAAAGTTTGATCCGATCTTCCTGCATTAGAATTTTTTAAGTTCGTAATATAATTTAAAGAGTATCTTATAGAGCCATTGGGGATTGCGATAATAAAATCCCACACCCTTCTTTCTCTGTGGATACGTCCAATGATATCCTACCATTCTTTCAAAGAAAAATTTCCTAGCTCTCCATTTAAATTCCTCCCAGGGGTTCAGCATATAGATCTCACATTCTAGATCATCCTCCCAGGGATTAAGGGTCTGGAAGGCAAACAGGGTATTGCCCATGCGACATAAACCGGAAATATGAACGTCAAAGTGATTTGAGATCCAGACAAAATCTACTTCTTCATAGGGTATGGTTGCAATCTTTTTCATATTATTTAAATGATTATTTAAAAACGATGCCACGATGTGGCTCGCTTTTCGTTTATTTTTTCTTGTAAACGTAAACATGATCGTGGATTCCGTGCCAACTGGGAATGGAAGCACCCGTTTTTAAATGCTCAAATTGTTTTTCTAGGTATTTGAAAAAATCATCATTTCCTGTGCACCCGCCGTAATCCTCCCCTACAAAAACTAATAATTTTCCTCCGCTCATTCTTTGAGCGACATTAAAAGCCATTGGATCATCATAGGGAGGCCATGCCATAAAAACGTTTCGATCCCTATATTTAGATACTGCTTCCGCTGCTTCTAGCTGTTCGACTTTTAAACGGTATTCGCCTTCCCTACACCATTTATTAGAGATGTTTGGATTGAGATCAGTTGCTATGATGTCTCCACCTTGCTCTTTTACCAGGGATTCAGTGTAACCAAAACCCGATCCCACGCTTACCAGGGGTGATAGACTAATTAATAGATCTATTAAACTTTGTGTGGGTATGTGCCAAGAAATCCCATGTCTGAAATGATCCCTTTTGGCCCAGGACTCCCCTGAAGGCCATCCGTACTCAGAAATTAATTTTTTGTATTCAGGGTCTACTAAAAAATCCTCCATACTTTTTGAATTAGTAGGACAAATATAGTAAATGTCCCCGATAAGATTTTGCTGCGGTGTGATCTATTTAGTAATCCCAGGATGTACCGACGAGTTTTTGAGCTTCTTTCTTTTTGTTCTGTCTATACAGATCCGAGATGTTTATCCAGAATTCTATCTCTTCTTCTCTTAATTGTAATGTGGATAAAACAGCTTCTTGTGTTTCCTCCAGCTCTTGTATTTTTTCTCTTTGAGTTTTAATTATGGAATCCCTATATGCAATTTCATTTTCCATCTCGTTGTATGCTGAGTTCTTATCGTCATTCAATTTATAGATCATCAGAATGATAAAAAGAACTATCAAAAATAAAACAATTTTATGTAATGGGTATTTCATCAGAATCCAAAGGTATCACTAAATTTAATCATTGCCTTAGCAGTAGAAGTGTCATATCCCGCTGCTATCAAAATTTCTTCTTTGTCAAATCCTTTTGGCAATCTATCAATCATAGAAATATCTTTTTTCACCATGTTTGCCAATGCCGAGAAAACATCATTTCCTTTCTCCTGCGAAATTTCTAGGAGATAGTTTTCCATCAAATCGAATTTAGCGTCATCTTTTGGATTGTAAAGGCGAGGGAGAAGGCGAGGGACAGGGCCAGTTGCCATTTTTTTACGATCGTCAAAGAATTTTAATAATTTTTTAGTATCAGAAAGCATTTTATCAACCACGCTCTTTCTCACATCTAGTGATCTAGCTATTGAATAAGCTCCAATTTCTATGAAAGCTGCATTCCAGTCTTCTAGGGAATTAAAATTAAGAGGGTATCCTTTATTTACCAGTTCCTGACCATAGTAAATAATTCCCCTGCATGGGCTGATTCTAAAATGGTAATATCCAATCGGAAAAAAAACTTCTCTGATTCCCTGTTTATAGCTTTTAGTGATCTCCCATCTGAATTCTTTTGGTGCGCCTGGATCAATTATATAACGTCTGCTGACATCATAATGTCGATCTTCTGGATATGCACGATGCAAATCCTTCACCAGGCTAACTATTCTCTGAAATTCTGGTAATTTCTCCAGTTCCTCTTTTTCGGGAGCAGTGCATCCACCCTCCTCCTCGAAAACACTATATTCAAAAAGATGTTTCATCACTGTTATATATCACTTAAATATATACAAGATGAAGCATCTCGATACCTTTAAAATATTTGAATCTAGACAGTCTCAAACCTTGTGGGGATTTTGGCTTCATAATTTTGAGGGAAGTTTAGTTGGACTTTTGGATAAGCCAACAGCAAAAATCATATCTAAGATTCTGGACGACCAATTAGATCCCAACGGGGATGACATGTACGGAATATCAGCCAATCCAATGAAAAAAAATGGCGGCGATATTTGGTTTGATGGGGATCAGTTTACAATTCGACAGGGGGACGGAACAGGTTTATCAGATGATGCAACACCGCTACATGCCAAAGATCTTTTTAACCATCCAAATCAATTCATCAGTTTGGAAGGAGATTATGAGATCAACGGACCCTGGCTAAATGTCATGGACGCTATTTTAAAAGCATATCCTGATATTAAAATCCCTTCACCTAAATGGGAAACAGTTTATAAAAAATAATTCTTTTGGAGATATTAAAGCATTTCAATCCAGATTTTTTTGAACCATCTTGTGTGGAAAAATTAATAGCTGGGAGAAAGAATAAGTCATTTAATACAATTCCAGGTGAAAATTCTGGGAGGTGCACGTATACTTTTAATGAACTTGGATTCAGGGGTGATTCTATAAACAAGAAAGGATTTAGAATAATGTCTATTGGATGCTCTGTTACTGAGGGTTATGGGATAAACGATAACGAAACATGGTCTCATTATTTGTCCAGAATGATACCAGATGGAGTTGATTTAAATTTTGGATTATCTTCTAGAAGCAATGATTACATTTCAAGAACACTTTTAACATATTACGATTTGATCAAACCCGATCTGGTAATAATTTTCTATACATTCACAACAAGAAGGGAATATATCGACGAAAACAACTCTATTTCATCAACGATGGTTAGAAAAATCGGGAATAGTTTTTTCTCCCACTTTAAAAATTCAGAGGATGATTTAGTATTAAATTCGCATATCAATTTATCTAATGAACACCAGGACAAATATAATTGGTATAAAAATCACCTTCTGATTAAAAATTTTTTAGAAAATAAAGGATGCAATTGGGTGTGGAATGGGGATTTACTGATGGAAAAAAACTATTATGAATTCAATAGGGTAGATGGTGGATTTTTAAATGATCAAAATCAGTTTATTGATTACGCAGTAGATAATATGCATCCGGGTCCAAGAACAAATTTTGAATATGCTAAAAAACTTTTCTCATATATAAATATATAAAAACATGGATCATTTAGAAGTATATGAATCTTATTCGGGGGAAGAGTCTATCACACTTACCTCCCGTCAGGGAAGAGAAATAAAATTCTCCACCAGAGGGGGAAGAATAACTAGCATAGAGAATGATGCAGATGTTAGATTCCCATATTCAGTCGGACAAACAGCAAACGCTTCTATGAAAACCTGGGCTTGTAATAACGGTTTCAAATGGAATGGAGAAGATCCTTGCCCAGAAGAAAAAATATACGGAATAAGAAAAAAGGACATTCCACAAGGACACGAACTAAGAATGTTATTCCCACACAAATTTAGAAATTAATATGAAACACCTTAAACAGTTCACAAGATTCATTAACGAGCAGGAAGAAAAAAAGCCAACCCCGCCACCTCCTTCTATGGGTTCAGGGATTGATACGTCAGGACTTGGCGATATCTTCAAAGATGCTGCCAAACTTTTTAAAGATGCTGGATTTTTACCTGCTGATGCGGAGGGAGGAGGAATGACCTGGGGCGATAGATTACAAGCTACAGGAGAATATAAGGTTCCAAGTGCAGAGGAAGTGCAAAAAGGAGTTGATGCAGTTAATGCCGCTATGGATAGACACGGTATTACAGACAAGAACATGAGAGCTTCTATCCAAGGGGTAATCGGAAAAGAGTCTGGATGGGTGCCTAAAAATGAGCATCCATACACCAACACATCTAATGATAGAATCAGAAAAATATTTGGAAAAAGAGTTGCTTCTCTAAGTGATGCCGAATTGAATATGATAAAAGCAGACCCGAACAAATTTTGGGACAGGGTTTATGGTCCAGACGATATCACAGGAGCCTCCCAGAGAATGGGAAACACCAATCCTGGAGATGGAGCAAAATATTTAGGCAGGGGATTCAACGGAATCACATTTAAATCTGGATACGAGAAAATGCAAAAACTCTATAATCAGGAGGGCAAGCTTGGAAAGTCAATTGATTTTGTTTCCAATCCAGATTCCTTAAATGATTTAGATGTTGCTGCAGAAGTAGCGGTGCTTTATTTTGTTGACAATCTAAAAAATCCAAAAGTGAAATCCATGTATGGATCAAACGATCCTAATGATTTTCCTGATAAAGATTCCGCTCTTAAAGCAGTATTTCACGTGAACGCAGGATTGGGTAATAATTTATCCTCCCCAATTTTCCAAGAGACCCTAGCAAAGTCTGCAGATTTTAGAGACGACATGCTACAAAAAAATATGGTTTAAAATGACAAATATTTCCGAACATTTAAAATATCATCTTGAGCAAGGAGTCTGCATAGCAGAATCTATTTTCAGACCCGGAAGCGAATCCCACGTTTCTCTTCTTACAGAGTCTAGAAATTTATATCTGTCTGGTAATTTAACTGTGGATCCAGTAACTGCTCTTTTGTTTGAAGCAACTGATCTAGGGATGATCGCAGAATTTGAGGGGGTAATGGTTCCGCTGGACATGCCTTTAGAAATTTTAGACGAGGCAGAGTATAGAGGTAGAAATGTTAAGCTAGGATATCCTAAAAGAGGCGGATCTAAAAAATTCTATGTGTACGTGAAGAATCCAAAGGGAAATGTTATAAGGGTTGAATTTGGAATTCCTGGCATGAAAGCTAAGGTTAGCGATCCTGAGCGTAGAAGAAGTTTCGCTGCTAGACATCAGTGTCACAAAAAGAAGGATAGAACTAAACCAGGATACTGGGCATGTAGAGCTAATAGATATGCCCATCTTTGGGGTGGTAAAACTTATCCAGGATATTGGTAATGGTTCCATACACACAAAAGAAAGAACAAGATTTAATTGTTCGAAAGTTTTCTCAAGACATAGATCCCACAGAATTGCTGTGGCACAGAGACCTTAAAAACAGAGAAATTAAAGTTATCGAGGGAAGAGGTTGGAAAATTCAAATTGACAATCAGCTCCCGCGGGATATAGATTCTGTTATAATTCCTAAAGAGGTTTGGCATCGTGTAATCAAGGGAGAAAACGACCTCGTTATACAAATTAAAGAGTGGGAATAATCCTATTATTATTTTTGGATTAACTTACTATTAACTTTCCGTGAAATAAGTCTTAAATAGGGCTTTTCTGGTGTTTTCTAGAACTATAAGTGGGTAAATAGTTCGACAAAAAACACAAATGAAAAGATATCTAATTTTACTTTTTATACTAGCTCCTTTCCTGTCGTTTGCTCAGAGCAAAATATCGGGAAAAACATATTCTAAATCAGAAAAACTATATTTTGTACACATTGTGATCAAGGATGCATCACAAAAAGTAATTTCAACAACATCAGATCAGGATGGAAATTATTCGGCTTCTCTGCCTCCGGGGAAATACGAGATCTCTGCAACTTATATTGGATACAAAAATTTTCAAAATCAGATAGAAATAAATTCGGATCTGAATTTAGATATCTTAATGGAAGAAGATATTACCAAATTGAGTGAGGTAGTAGTTAGATCAGTTCCACAAAAAACCACAGAGGTTTCAGTTATTAGAACTCTTAGAAATAGTAATGTTGTATCTGATGGAATTGCAATTGATTTTATTAAAAAAACACCGGATAGGAATGTCGGAGATGCACTCAAAAGAGTAAGTGGGGTTACAATTCAAAATGATAAATTTGTTTTAGTAAGGGGATTGGCAGACAGATACAATTCTGCATGGTTGAACAAAACTCCGCTACCCTCCACAGAACCCGATAGGAGAGCATTTTCATTTGATATTATTCCAACATCTTTAATTGACAATATTATTGTTTCTAAATCTGCAGCAGCAAATCTCCCTGGAGATTGGAGCGGGGGTTTAGTACAAATAACGACCAAAGAAATCTCTGATAATTTTTTAAATTTTTCATTTGGGGGAAGTGTCGGATCAGTTTCTTCTTTCAAGAATTTTAGAGGGGTTGATCATGTGGAATTTCCAATCGCATTCCCTTCCACATATAGATACAGAATTAGCGGGAACGGAGATAAAAGAGCCTTTACTAAATTAATCTCAAATCCAATAACCCAATCTTTTAATTCAGTTCCCAATCTAAATGGTGGGTTGAGCGCAGGATTAAAATTAAATAATAAAATAAGTGCTTTATTCAGTTCAACAATTCGCAATTCATACGCTCTTAATTATATTGAAAGAACTGATTACCAATCTTCAACTGAATTAGCTTACAATTACAGGGACACTTCATACTCCAAAAGATTTTCTGTCAATGGACTTTTGAATCTTACCTATCTGGGAGAAAACAGATATAGTTGGAAGACCTTGTTTAATTATCAGGGTGACGATAGTTATCTTTCAAGAACTGGACAGAATCTTGATAACGTTCAGGATGTTAGAAGTAATTCTTCTAATCACATCAATAATATCGTTATTAATTCCCAATTAGATGGGAAAATAAAAACAGTAGATTTTAATCTTGGATATAATTTTATTTTCAGGGAACAACCAGATTACCGCGTAAATCCTATTACAAAATCTCTTGGTATTAACGAGCCCTATGCAATTGCATGGAGAGACACATATAGGTTTTGGAGCGTCATGGATGAAAATTCGTTTAGTGGAAATCTAAATAAAGACCTAGGTAATATTAAGATCGGGGGAGGATATCTTAAAAAAATAAGAGGATTTAATGCTAGAGTTTTTAGATCCCTCTCTGCTGAAATGCTAGATGAAATCACAAATAATACTGACAAGTACAATGCAGAATTTGATTTGGGGAGTTTGTATAGCATGTACGAGAATGATTTTGGTAAATGGAAATTAAATACTGGGTTAAGAGGAGAATACAATACATTTAATGTAATGACCGCAGATTTTAGTGGTCAGAAAATAAATGTAGATCGCGAATATTTAGATCTTCTACCCTCATTAAATATTTCCTATAATTTAGAAAAAACAAAATATAGATTCTCTCTAAGTAAAACCCTCGCTAGACCAGAATTTAGAGAGGTAGCTAATTTTGCTTATTATGATTTTATTAGAAATGCACAACTTTTAGGTAATCCAAATCTAGAAAAATCTAACATTTATAACCTCGATTTAAAATATGAGTTTTACCCAAAAACTGGAGAAAACATTTTTGTTTCTTTCTTCGGAAAAAATTTCATTAAACCTATAGAGCAAATAGTAGCTGACGGATCGGTTCCTTCAAATTTACTTCTAACATACACAAATCCAGAATCTGCAATTCTGTATGGAATGGAATTGGAATTCAGAAAGAAAATAAATGAATGGTTTGATTTTTATACAAATGCTTCAGTTATGAATTCTAGAGTGGAAGTAAACGGAATAGCAAGGCAACTACAAGGACAATCCAATTATGTTTTAAATGGTGGAATTAACTTAAAAAGAAAAAACAACATTTTAAATTTAACTTACAACAGAGTTGGAGATCGTATCTCAGCAGTGGGATTCCAGGGATATCCAGACATTTATGAAAATAGCAGAGATGTTTTAGACTTTACACTTCTTCACAAAATAAAATCTGGGGAGATTAAAATGTCAATTAGCGATGTATTTGCACAGCCTTCGATATATTATCAAAAAATTTCTGACAGGAATCTTATAAAAACAAATAACGAAAGAGTTATTTCAATATCAATAAATATAAATCTGTAAAATGAAAAATCTATTATTATCATTCCTTGCAATTCTGTTGTTCGGATGTTCTAAAGATCTAGGAGGAATTGACGAACCAATCAATGTTCCTCTTACCACAACACTCAGTGGAACCTATAACGAAACAATCACATTGACATCTGATAAGGTCTGGACATTAAAGGGATACGTCTATATTACCAACGGATCAAGATTAATAATTCAACCAGGTACAAAAATTGTATCTGATATTGCGGAGAAAGGAGCACTTGTAATCGAAAGAGGTGCACAAATCATAGCTGAGGGAACAGCTTCAAACCCGATCGTATTTACATCAGGTAAACCTGAGGGACAGAGATCCCCTGGAGATTGGGGAGGTATTGTAATTTTAGGATTGGCACCAACAAACAGATCTACGTATCCAACTATTGAAGGTGGTATTGGTAGAGTATATGGCGGGGATCTTCCTAATGATAATAGTGGAATACTTCGTTATGTAAGAATCGAATATGCAGGTGTTGCAGCAATGCCTAACTCCGAAATAAACGCATTGACATTAGGCGGTGTTGGAAGCGGAACAATCGTTGAGAATGTTCAAACAATCTACGCAAACGATGATGCATTTGAATTTTTTGGTGGAACTGTATCTCCAAAAAATCTATATGCATACGCAACCGCAGATGACGATTATGATTTTGATTTTGGATATACAGGAACAGTTACAAACGGAGTAGCAAAGAGAGATCCGCAATTTGTAGATAATGGCGATGCAGGAAATGGTATAGAATGTGATAATGACGGAACTGGTTCATCAGCACAACCGTTTACACATCCTAAGTTGAATGGTATGATATTAATTGGCCCGTTTGATGCAAGTTCTCTAGCAAATCATAATTTAGGATTGAGATGGAGACGTGCAACTCAATTTACAATAACAAACTCGAAGATATTAGGATATCAAAAAGGAGGGTTCTCCATAGAAAGTAACGAAACTGCACAGGCTTACAGGGACGGTGTTTCTAAATTTCAAAACAATGAGATACAGTCATTCGATCCAATCCAAAATTTTAGATCTACATCAGCGGTATTTACTGCACTCCAAATGAAAGAAAAAGCATTAGGAGAGGGGAACGTTGAAAAATCTTACACAAAAGCGGAAATGGAATCACTTTCTAAACCTTTTTGGAGTAATGGCTGGACTAGATTTCCTTCTAAGGGTAATTAATAAATATATAGATTAATAACATTATTCTGCATGAAGTGGAGAGATCTTAAAAATTTAACACCGGAGGAAAGAAAGGAGATGAGAAGGGAAGTAGCTAAAACGACAAGCGGTCAAATTGCCCTCCTAAAAAAAATCAAAGAAAAAGAAAAGGAGGAACAATCAAACCAAGCTCCTTCTGAAGATCAAGAATAGCGCGTATTCGCGAAATCAGATATATAAGGGATATGAAAGACGAAAAGTTTATCAATCCCTTTTTAAGTGGGGAAAAAAATCCGAATTCTAAATTAACAGAATCCGAAGTACAGGAAATCAGGAAGATTTACAAATCTGGGTCAATTACCATGATTCAATTAGCTGAAAAATTTGGTGTTTCCAGAAGAAGCATTTCAGCTATAATCAATAAAGATAGATGGAAACATCTCGAATCATAAAATTGAATCTATGTACATCTTAGGGATATCTGCTTTTTATCACGATTCCGCGGCTTGTCTATACAAGAATTCTACTCTATTGGGAGCTGCAGAAGAAGAAAGATTTACCGGGGTCAAAGGCGATAACTCCCTCCCAGTAAAAACCATAGAATGGCTTCTTAAATCTAATGGTTTAAAAATTGGAGACATATCAGTCGTATGCTGGTATGAAAATCCTGATTTGAAAAGGCGGAGAGTTTTGGAAACATTTAGACGTAAGCCTCTCAAGAACGCTAAGAGAATTTTTAATTATATTCTAGATGACCAGAACTGGGACATCAAGAAAATTCTAAGAAGAGAAATCGGATTTAAAAACAGGATTCACTTTGTCAACCATCACCTTTCACACACATGTCTTGCTTATTTCACTTCTCCTTTTAACGAATGCACTGTGGTAACTGTGGATGGGGTAGGGGAAAAGGAAACCATTACTATTTCTAAAGCTTCCAACAACATTATAAGGAAACTTAAATCTGTGGAATACCCTCATTCACTGGGACTATTTTATTCAGCATTTACATCGTTCCTTGGATTTAAACCCAATGAGGGGGAATATAAAGTTATGGGGCTTGCTGCTTATGGGGATCCTTCCATTTATTATGACAAGATAAAGAAAATAATCTCCTTTAATGAAGGGAACCTTAAGGTGGATATGGATTTTTTTTCGTGGGATTATTCCGATAAAGTAATGTTTAGCTGGAAACTAATAGAGCACTTACTAATCAACCCTCGTGATTCTAAAGACACATCAATATCGCCTCAATATAAGCACATAGCTGCAGCAGTTCAGACTGTTTATGAAGAAACATTATTTGAGATCATAAATCACAGCTACGAGCTTAATATGAGCAATAATTTGTGTTTAGGTGGGGGTTGTGCCTATAACGGATTGGCAAATGCCAAGATCTCTAAAAAAACACAGTATAAAAAGGTATGGATTCCACTTTCGCCCTCCGACGGGGGATCATCAATTGGTGCATGCCTTCATTATATTAATGTTGTCAAAGGACAAAAGAGGAAAGGACAGATAGATCCATACCAAGGACCTTCGTTTAAAGGAAACGACACCATTAAGATCTTAGAAAAATATAAAATTCTAATTTCTTTTGAGCACTTAGAAACGCCTCAAATAATAGAATCTACAGCAAAACTTCTGAACCATGGTAAAGTTATTGGATGGTTTCAGGGAAGAATGGAATTCGGAGCTAGAGCTTTGGGAAATAGATCCATTCTAGCTTCCCCTCTTGTTCCCGATATGCAGAATAGAATTAATTCTGTCATCAAGAAGAGAGAAATGTTTAGACCGTTCGCACCCTCTGTGATATTAGAGGAAGCTGACAAATATTTTGAAATAGAGGATCAGATACCTTATATGAATATGGTAGTAAAAGTTAAACAGTCTTGCTCCCTTCCTGCAATAACACACGTGGATGGAACTGCGAGGGTACAAACAGTTGTTCAGTTTGACAATCCCAGATTTTATAGACTTTTAAAAAGATTTGGGGATCTTTCTGGAGTACCTGTCCTTCTTAATACATCCTTCAATTTCAAGGATCAAACAATAACATTAGGACCAGAGGATGCCGTAATTAGATTTTTAGATTCTGATATGGACTATCTGGTTATAGATAATTTTTTGATATCTAAAAAATAGAAACATTTTTTTAAATGCTCACTAAATAATATATACAAATTATGTTAATTATAGATTGTAGCAAATATAATTCGATAGATCAGGCTTTAAAGGTGCTGAAAAACAAGGTGTCTAAAACAAATCTTGTTAAGCAATTGAGAGACCGACAAACCTATACAAAGCCTTCTGTGGTTAGGAGAAAAGAAGTTCTTGATGCTATTTACAAAGAAAGCAAAATGAACTCTTTAGATAAATAATTTTTTGACCACTAAAAATTAAAAAATGAGCAGCGCCTCTACCAAGGAGAGATGTGTAATGTGCTCCAAACTAACCGACTATGACATTACAACCCACATAGACCTGAGACATGGGTATGTGGAAGGGATGGGACAGCTTTGTTTTAGCTGTTATACCGGGTCATCTAGAAACTCCATATCCGTTGATGAAAGAACAATAATGGATACCCCCAATGATATGGAACTCGGAAGTAAGATAAGAAGGGTCTTTTACGAATCAAGGGGAATACCTATGCCCAAAGACCCTAAATGGGAAAAAATATTTACCCGATAGATAGATCGATGGTAGATAAAAATTTGTCTAAACAAAATTCTAGGTTCTTAAACAAGTTCGTACGCGGACATTGGTTCATAAATGAATCTGGAACAGTAGATATAGAGGGGGATTTCGATTGTTCAAGCGGGCTAATTGAAGACCAATTAAAATTACCCAAGATAAAGATACGAAGGGTGAGTGGAGACTTTAATTGTTCCAATAATAGCCTGGAGTCTTTAGAAAATTGCCCGCTGGAGATAGGGGGATCATTCAGATGCTATTCCAATAAAATAAAGAATCTAAAGCATTCTCCGAAAAAAGTGGGATTAAATTTTGACTGTACTAGAAATCAAATAGATTCCCTGGATGGTTGTACTGAGATAATTTACGGTAATTTTTTGTGTGATTATAATCTTCTTAAAGACTTGTCTGGATCACCACTTTTGGTCAGTGGTGATTTTAGGGTTTCTAATAATTTAATAGAATCATTAGAAGGATGCCCACATGAGATAAAGGGATCCTTTTATTGTGACGGAAACAATCTTGATACATTAGAGGGAGGTCCTCAAATAGTTGGAAAAACTTACGATTGCTCTGGAAATAATTTAAAGGATCTTTCAGGATCCCCTGATGAAATACCAGGAAAATTTGTTTGCTCGAATAACAAATTGGTTTCCCTTTTTGGCTCCCCGAGAAAAATAGACGGGGATTTTATTTGTAGTAATAATTTTCTAGTGGATCTTGACGGATCTCCCGAAGTGCTGGGTTCAGGATTTAATTTTTCAAATAACCTGGTAAATTCTTTGTATGGGGTTCCTAAAATGAATTCAGAAATGGTTGTATGCTCGGGAAATGTCGTTTCGGAAAGAACCCTAAATTCATTATTAAAGGAAGTTTGTTCGGGGATTCCCTTTCATGTTTCTCTTGCTCTCTTTTGGGAATCTATAGATTATAGAGACCAGGAGCACTTAAGCCTTTATTTAGATCATACTAAAGTTTCTGAATATATCTTTAAAAATTTTTCAGGAGATCCCGCAAGAATAACTAAGATATACGATCATCTTCCGGTACACATCAAAAGTAAAGTTATAAAAGAGATAACGAAAATGGGAAATAAAAATGGATCATTTGAAAGATCCCTCGAAAACATTTCTTCCCTAGCAGAATCTGGTTTATTTGACGATATATAATTTGTGAAGCATTTAAAAAAATTCTCCATTTTCGAAGGAGACAGTTCGGGATTTTCTAGAAAAACTAGAGACGTTTTTGATATCTGGAACAATTACAGATTACAGGGCCCGCTTTTGGTAAATCTCGACAAATCTTATTTCGATTCGCTTGATTGGGATAAAGAAGATATAGTGGACAAACCTGACGATCATGTTGTAATTTGGTCGGTTACTGCAGAAGATGATGATGGATTCTTTTGGGGATCAGATCAAGCAGTTATTGATGATCACTACGAGGAGGATGTAGATTTTTCCCAGGTTGAGGTTTTTGGTGACGATTTTTTCATTAATCAAATCAAAAATGCATTTGAAGAAAAAGGATTTGTTTTTGAGCTGGATAAAAGAAACATTCTTAAAACTGACGCCTCGGAAGAAGAGATAGGCGAGATCTTTCCAAGAAATTTGGAATACTCGGGGATGGGTAAAAATGGGGAATTTCTTATGAACGGGAAGGTGATTAATCCATTATATACTATCAGATTTGACATTCAGGGAGCAGATTTCAGCTACATTTACATCAAGAATGATGATGGTAGCAGATTATGGTCAGTGATTTAAGATCTCCTTTCCTCTATCATAGAGCTTATTTTTAGAACCAATTCCTCATTTTCTACAATTTCCTCATTATCATCATAGACATCGATAGAGAAATATCCGCTATAAAAATCCTCCATAACTAGTGCTGTATAGCACTTTCCATCATCCATTTCTACATTGTATGTTAAATCTGTTTGCATTAATTGAACAAATGCCATAAAAAAACGATTAGGGTTCTAATCGTTTTAGTCTTTCTTGTAAAGAAGTGTCCAGAAATTATTTCTTAGTCTTCTTTGCTTTTGTAGAAGGTACTTCTGCCTTAGCTTTTTTAGCAGCGGGCTTCTTTGCAACTTCCTTTTTAGGTTTTCCTGAAGCTTTTTTAGCAGCTACAACTTCAACTATAACATCAGATTTTAGGATCTCTGGAGCTATAGCATCTTGTGTAATTTCTACCTTTACCTCTTCTACTGGAAGTACCGGAGCTTTTTCTGCAGGAAGCTTTGGTGAATCGGCTTTTACCTTTTTAAATTGTTTTACTAAAAAATAAACGCCAACAGCTACAGCAGCAAGTAATAATAATAATTTCATATTTTTTAATTATTTCTTTTATATATCAGAAATTCCCTGCTTTTTTTGGGTACTTTTAAGTTTTTATACTAAGATATGGGAATCAAACAGTCACAAATGAAGCTAGATTATAAATTGATAAAGGGAGATCTTATGGAGATTTATCCCAAAATATTTGCGGTTTCTATTAAAAATGACTACGACAGAGCCATGCTATTCTGTAGATATCAAGAGTTTTATGAATCTCCCTTCAAAGAAATACGGGGAAAGCATTTTTCTCTGGAGTACTACATGTGGATCTACACAAAGCAGAGGAAAAGCGAGCTATTCACCTATCCTAGGGATTGGTCTGGGTATAATATTCCGTCGGGGATCGTTGAAAAAGCTTTGGATGTTTTTTATTATAAAAACTCACCCTCCCCGTATGATAATATCATGAATGACATTTATTTTCGTTGTGAAAATCATCCCCTAAAATCTGGCAATCCTAGATCTAAATGGTACTTGTTAGGTGCAGATAGCTATAAATCTCAAACGATGGATCATGAGATTGCTCACGGAATGTATTACACAAATAAAGCATATAAGAGATCTGTCCAAGAGCTGATATCAGGTATAAAATCTAAGGACTATGCTTTCCTCTGTAAAAATTTGATCAAATTAGGATATGCAAACGATAAAAAGATCCTGGACGATGAGATACAAGCTTTTCTTTCAACAGGACTTTATAAAACATTTGACACAAAGGAGATTAAAAAGTACTCCAAAGATTTTGTAAATAATTTCACGGAATATAAAAAATAGGATGCTACAGGAAAAGTTTTATACACTAGACGGAAATCTAATGTCTTTCGAACATGTCAATTTTGATCAGCCTCAATGGGAGGTTGAATCTAAATATGGATGGGAGGCTTGCATGTATTGGTGTGCATTTCATCATAAGGAGCTTTCATTGATTCCGGAATGCTCTGTTAAGCAAGGAGACATTTTCGTAGATCTTGGTGCAAATATTGGGATGTCTTCAAGATACGCTCAGAGAATGGGTGCATCAGAGATTTATGCGTTTGAACCCGATCCCCACGTTTTTAAATGTCTGGAAAAAAACAAAGGAGATAACTGGAAAACATACAATAAGGCAATTTCAGAAATGAGAGGAAATTTTGATATCGGTTTATGGCCAGATATTAAAGATTTTGTAAATGTTGAAACTATAACGCTTAAGGATGTTTTTTCTGTTTGTAATTTGGAAAAAATTGACTTTTTAAAAATTGATGTGGAGGGATCTGAGAGATCTCTTTTTAACGGAATAACAGACAACGAGTTGAGAAGGGTGGATAGAATTTTCATAGAATGGCATAAGATCGAAGGGATAACAGAAAGTTCTAACGATAAAATAAGAGATGCATTTATGCACAGATTTAACCAAGCGGGATATAATGGTTGGGTATTATTCGGGGGACAGGATTTGATATATTTTTGGAAGATATAATATCCTAAAAAATTGAGTTTTTTGAATATATAAACAAAAAACTCATATATGGCAAAGGGTAAAGGTTCATCAGAAAAAAGAAACAAAGTATCTTTCGGCAAAAGAAAGGGCGGTAAGGCTCAAAAATCTTTTAATAAAAACGATCGCAAAGAAAGAAACTATAGAGGTCAGGGAAGATAATAAATTTTAATGGATAAAATATTATTTATAGTTAGGGGACTACCAGGTTCTGGGAAATCTACTTTTGCCTCTACAATCAGCGATGTGTATTTTGAAGCTGATCAGTTTTTTATGTTAGAGGGATCTTACAAATTTGATTCTTCCAAACTAAGAGATGCACATTCATGGTGTCTTTCACAGGTTGAATCTGAAATGCAAAAATCAGTATCTAAAGTGGCGGTCTCGAACACATTTACACAAGAATGGGAAATGAAGTCATATTTCGAGATTGCAAAAAAATATGGCTACAGCGTTTTTTCTGTTGTTGTCGAGAATCGTCACGGGGGAAAGAACCTACATGGTGTACCTGACGATAAAATCCAGATCATGAAAGATCGCTTTCAATTTTCTCTTTAAAAATCACTTACTTACATTAGATTTCTTTCCAGTCTGAGGATATATAGAATTAGAAAAAATCCTCATTCCGTGCGAAAGAATACACGACTTTCCACGTATACTTTTTGAGAGAAATCTCCGAAGCAACACGGCCTTCGGAAAATATTCTCCGTAAGCGAACAGCAGACTTGAGGGTTTTTTCTAGAATAAAACCAAAGACCATGGGATTTCTAGAAAAGGTTTTTAACCCGACTTCACAAACACAGCTTCCAGACAAGCAAAATCGCTTCAATGCAATCTTGCAAAGAATGATGGCCACGAGGTGGTACATCACAGCATTAACACTATTTACGTTCGTGATTATTGCTGGAGGAATTTTAGTATCCATTGCTTCAGGAACTGAAGTAAATCAGGAATGGAAAGAGATTCTTCTACTAATGCTTGGGGCATTCATTGGATCTTACAACAGAGTTATTGATTATTGGTTTAACAACGATCAAAGAGATCAGGTTTTAATCCAAAAGGTAGATGAAGAAGACGACGAACCTGGAACTGAAAAGAAAACATTCGCTTTTCAGGAGGAGATAAAGAATAACGATCCTTTGGGGGTTTCGAATAAAAAAGAAACCGATGAAGAATCAATTTAAATTTTTAATCGTCCTTTTGCTAATCATGATTTCACATTTTGGATTTTCACAATCCAAAAAGATCGTGGTTGGTGACATAAAAAATAAAATAGCGATAGGAAACCTTACTGGATCCAGACAACTAACTTTCGGATTCAAGAACATTCTTCTAGAGTTCCTACAAGAAAAAGATTATTCTGTTGTAGAAGATGATGAAATCTATGATGTAAAAATAAGCTTGGATCTTCTTTTCTTTGATGTTGAAACAACAAAATCAAATTTGTCTGTGTTCCATAGGGATAATGCAGAGACCGTTTTAAGAGTTAAAGCATATGCTTATGATTCATCAGGTAAGAAAATCAAAGAGGTAGTTATAACAGAAAAATCCTCGGAGATTTCAGTTTCAACCCTTGTAATAGATGAAGGCGGCGGTATAAATCAGCAATCTGTCTCTAATGTTATCAAAAAGGTTTGCGATTCCGCTATAAAACAATTATTAGTAAAATGAAAAAATTAATTTTTGCAGCAGCATTTCTCCTGTCTGGGATATCATCCTTTGCCCAGGTGGTGGTTAACCAGACTGTATCTTCGGGCCCATATAGGGTAGGGGACACACTTACTGTATCATATAATATTAATAAGGGAACCGCAAGCCCTAGATATTTTTGGTTAAGGTACTCTTTCAATAATAAAGCATTAACCTATGTCTCAACGACATGGAATCAGGGCAGCCAATCCCAAACATATTACACTAGTTGGAATAATTATGCATTTACCCCCAATCCTAATATAGCAACTACATCTCTTTATGGACAGTACCAATCCACACCATGGTCATATACAGTAAATAATGATTGGAACGTCGGACAATTGGCAGTACAGAGAGCAGATCAATCTGTAAACGGATTAATGGCAACACAAAAATATATCATTAAGGATCAAAACACTTATAATGGTATATTTAAACTGGACCTTTCATATGCTGTCGATAGCTCCACCGGTAACAATGTTGCATCTGTAACAACTTCATCAGGTCCAACAACAATTACTGGAGTAACTGGTAATACTTCTTATTTCAAAGTAAGAGTTTTATTCCCTCAAGGATATGACATAACTAAACACCAAGCTCAATTAATGCAACTTAAGTCCGATGGCAGCGGTGAAATAGATTGGACAAAACCTGCAATAGCAAGTAGAGCTTTTGATGGTAGCGGGGAAGCTTTATTTACTACAGGTATTAAAGTTGGAGACAGCCTGGGTGTGTGGGTAGGAGGAGCAGTTCAACAAGCATTTATGAATAATATTGTGACTGTAACAGATGCCTATAAATCATTTCTAGGGGTTTCACAAACTGATATAGGAGGAAATCCAAATTACTTTACGAGACCAGTATTAGAAAAGAAAATAGGTTTCATTACAAAAGATAAAACAGCATTTAGTGAAAGCGATTCTTATTTCTCATTTGCATATGTAATGGGTCAGGATGTTTCCACAAAAGCATTCATACCAACATCTGCAGCACCTGTAAACCAAACAGTAAATTACAAATGGCACTCCGGTTTATTAAATCAAAGTTGGTTGGACGGCGTTGCAAAGCATAGAGTATATGTAACACAAGCTGCACAAACGGTAGATGCAGTGTTTGCATGGGGCGGAGATTTAGACTGGTCTCACTCATCTTCTCCTGATGCGATAGTTGCAAGTATTAATGCTGGAAATTTCACAAACAAAGCAAATCCTGGTATTGGAGAAGTTGCAGATATTAAAACAATGGCAATGACTTCATCCATGTCTAATGTTTATACAAACAAAACAGAAGAGAGTGCAAAATTATCTGTTGTTTCGAAATTAGAAGGGGGCAAAGTTATTTTAACAGGTAGCTTAACTAAGGAAGGATTAGCAGGATTACAGGTTATCATGCAATATGATCAATCAAAATTAACTTTAGATAATGTAATATTTGATGCAGGAAGCACTATTACCAATTTCTCTACACACGACAATGGGAGATTAACTTTCGGTTCAATCGATCAGTTAAAAACTGCTAGAATTAAAACGGGGACACCTTATAGATTAGTGTTCACACCAAAAGTAAATTTACAAAATACCGCAGGATTATTCTATTTCGTGTTAGCAGATGCAGTAGATGCAAATGGTAACAAGGTCGACTTGACTATAGAATAACCTATGAAGAAACTAGCATTCTTATTTTTATTGTTATTAAATTCATTTTTAGGTCTGGGGCAGTCAGTAACTGCTCCAGAGCCTAAATCATTTGCGAGAAGTACGTCGGGTCAAGATGCAAGTGGATTTTCTTTAAATGGATTTAATTCATCCGCGACACTTCTTTGTGCTATTGGCTTACCCCAAGCTCCATCGGGTACAACATTTTATTTGACCCGATTTGATGGTCTGACCCCTGCTTCAGGATTTAATTTTAGCGGTAACAAAACTCGTTTAGTTTTTACTGGTACTATGGCAAATATAAACATAGCACTAGCAACATTAAAAATAAACACTACCGCAACTAACGGTAATATTCAAATATCAGTATCAGCAACGGTAAATCCCGCGGGATACTTCTATAATCCAACAAACGGGCATTTTTATAGGCCCATATCTACAACAGCAACCTATGATAATGCGAAAATACTTTCCTCTTCGCAAACATTTAAAGGACAAACGGGGTATCTTGTTACATTAACATCGGCGGACGAGGAAAACTTTGTTATTCAAAACGTCCCGCAAAATAATATCTGGATTGCTCTTTCTGACAGATTAGTAGAGGCTCAGTGGAGAATAGATGCGGGACCAGAAGCAGGAACTTTAATTAAGACTTCGAATGGACAAACAGCAGGTAATATAGTTGGACAATATAACAACTGGTGTGGCGGTGAACCAAATAACAGCGGGGACGAAGATTATGCAGTAACTAAATGGGGAGGTGGTAGTTGCTGGAACGATTTACCCGCTTATTTTTCAAATCCATACATAGTTGAATTCGGAACGTGGACTAATCCCGACGACCAAACATTTACTGAATTTATTTCTAATAGTGTTATTCATTCTAATGGGGATGTATTTAGGGTTCAGTATACATTCAACTTTTCCAATTTAATTCCGAGTAGATTTTCTGTACGTACGCACTCGCAATCTAATAATGTTTGGACACCATTTTCTCAGACGTATACGACATTAAATAATATCGGAAGAGTTGATATGAGCGGCCTTTCGGATACAGTAAGAATACAAGATGGATCTAGGGCATCAATAAGTGTAGGACAAGCAGAGTTTAGTTACGTAAACATTTCTAACGGGGTTACAACCCTGTATATAGATCTTTCAAGGTTTGGAAGCGTTCAACCATCTTCTGTGAAAAACGTAACCATCCTTGATGCTTATTCTGGTCCAGTTACTTATCAACAATCATCAGCTTATTGGGCACATTATACAGTACCTTCTAATCTTACTAAAGTAACTGATGGATCTTCAACATTTAATTCTAGTATCCGAAATGCAGGTTACAATAACTGGGCTTTTATGAGTAACATTTCTTTCTCCAATAATATGGTTTATAAAAAACAGAGAATTCAGTTTCAAAATCCTATTGCTGATACATTAACTTCTATGGTGGACAGAATTGTAACTGTGTCCGATGTTTTTTTAGCTTTCAAAGAATTTGCTGATGGCGGAGGAATTTTCGGTGGCGGTAACGGAACTCAAATGACATCAGGAATTCAATTTATGAACGCTGATGTGAACGGGGATGGTCAATTCAATGAAGGAGATTGCTTTAAATTATTAAAGCATCTTCTTGGACAGGAATCCCTGCTAGCACAAAACAATCTTCAATCTTTCATGAAGATATTACCAAAAAGCGATTATGATGCTGTAACTAGAAATAACTGGAACACATATTTAAATACTACGTCTGATAGTTATGATAGTATTTTATTGAGTCAGTCTCAGCTTTTGAATGCTTTCTCGATGAACGTTTTTTGGAATGGGGATGTAAATCTTTCTCATTCTCCTGCACAGTCTACAAGTGGATCTGTTGCAAACCAATCTCTTTCTATAGCATCTTCCGCAGTTAAAACATTAAGTGTACAGAATCCACCTACCGCTTATATAATTTCCCAAATATCCGGGGACAAATTAATTGCAACTATTAAGTTTAATTCAAGATCTAATTCCATAGTAGGAACACAATTCAGAATAAACTTTGATAACAGTAGAATCGATTATGTTGGTGCAGATTTTAACATAAAAGGATCCCCGATGAATTTTGGAACCAATAAAGGAAGTTATATTAATCTGGGATCTTTAAATACCGGAGGAGAACTTTTGGATCCTTCTGCTGAGTATAAATTGACATTTAAACTAAAAACGAATCTTTTAAATTCTCTCGGATTAATTTCTGTATCATCTAACGAGGCAGTAAATCAAAACGGAGAATCAATAAAAATAAAAATAGAATGACAAGGTTTTTACTAACCATATTACTTGTTGTATCTCTTTGGGGGTGTCAAAAAATGGAAATAGAGCCAATTCCTCCACCAAGGAATGAGGACATTTTTTCTACTAAACAAGCATCTGTCTCCGATGATGCCCCCATAAATTTTAATTTAAAGACTGAAGGTGTTTACACACTAACACTTTTCGATTCTGTAAATCAGCAAGTATTAACCAGAGAGATAATTTTTGGTAAGGTTGGACAAAACTCATTAAAATTATACACGAAAACTCTACCTGTCAGCCAGATTTATTTGTTATTAGAAGATGAAAATAAGGTTGAAATTGGTAAGACGTTATTAGTGATAAAATAAAAATAAAAAAATGAAAAAATTAATTTTAGCAGCATTTATTTCAACTATCGTTACAGGATGTAACAAGATGGATATTGAAATGCCTTTACCTCCCGCTCCAAATTCTTTAGAGATTAAATCTTCGGTTGGTATCAAATTGGAGTCTCCTTTTGTTACTTCGGAAGTTGCAATGAACGTTAAGAGTGACGTTCCGCAGGTAGTAAGCATAAGAATTTATGACATTTCAAATAGAGTAGTTTCCAAGGAATCAGTAAGTGTAAAGGTGGGGGACAATATTCTAAAAGTATACACTTCTGCTTTGCCTCCATCAGCATATAGAATTGGCCTATATGATTCTAAAGGAAATGAGTTAGGGATTACTGATTTTAACAAACTTTAAAATCGAAAGGAGGGAGCAAATTATGACACGACAAATTAATGAAGAAGTTAATATTATTCTTTTTACTAGCGATATCCCTCAAGGTAAACGCCCAGATTTTTACTCAGACGTATGTTGATAAATGTACGGGTGAAATAAAAATAGTAACTACAACCCCAGCCGGAAATGGAATGGTTGTAGTTGCTTTTTATAATCAGATAAGAACCTTTACAAACGCAGATCTTACTAATGGTACAGTCCAATCTTGGTTGAATCAGGTTTATGCCGATTATAATTCCAGGCCTTGTCCAGTAACTAATATAGTTCAGCAAACAGTAACACAGGCGGTTGCTCAACAAGCTGCTTCAGCAGCAGCATCTGCAGCATCTTCAGCAGCAGCATCTGCAGCAAGTTCATCAGCCAGTGCTGCGGCAAGTTCATCAGCTAGTGCTGCAGCAAGTTCATCAGCTAGTAGTTCTGCAGCAGGTTCATCAGCTAGTTCTCCACCTCCGAGTAGTTCGTCGCAAAGCGGAGGTAGTTCTTCCTCAAATTCGTCACAAAGCGGAGGTAACTCATCATCCGAATCTAAAACGGAATCTAAATCCGAAGGAACAAAATCCGAAAGCAAATCCGAAAGTAAATCTGAAGAAAAAAAAGAAGAAAGTAAATCTGAGTCCAAAGAGGAATCTAAGGAGGAAAAAAAGGAGGAATCGAAAGAGGAAAAAAAGGAAGAGAAGAAAGAGGATAAAAAAGACGACAAGAAGAAAAAACAGCAAAATACTAACCCAACGTTGATTGCATCAGATCTTGCTGTTACCCAAAGTGCTGATGGTAGGTATACTGCTATGGTTTCCACTGGTATAAGCAAGTCTTCTATGACGGGGACTAGCTCGTGGGGTTTAACATCTTTGATCTGGATGACATTCGACCAATTTGCGTTGAATGGAGGATATACTAAAATGAATTTCGATAAGGGAAAATTAAATAACATAAAATCCTATTCGATGACTGCTGCTTATCTGCAGGGTAATTTTATGATTATGCAGGGACACACTTACATAAAACCTCATCCTAAAATTGGAACGTATGGATATAACGTCGGTGTTATTAGTTTACTTATAAAAAATGGAAACAAGTATGATTATTCTTTATCTAGTTCTTTAGTTGGGTTCTGGACTAAACCATATCAAATGAACAAAAGATTATCAATATCTCCACAGATTTTCATAACATCTTCCCCTATAGCTTGGAATCCTTCTTCCGGACAAACCATAGTAAGCAGGGATTTTGGTTACATGGGAGGAGCTTCATATGACTATAAATTAACAAAGAGATTTGGATTAAACTTAAGCTACAGATTTGCAGGATCAACAAAAGATGGATCTAAAATACTTCACAATTTCATGATAGGATCCAGGATTTTGCTATAGAAAAAAGATATATAGAAGTGAAAAAATCCTCATTCCGTGCGAAAGAACACAAAAGCCTTTCCACGTATACTTTAATGGGAGAGTTAGTTAACTCTCAAGAAAGCGAATTTAAGATTCGGATTTTTTCACATGAGAATAAAAAGAAGAACTGTATTAAATGTATATGTTTCTGATGACAAAAAAGAATATAATTTAAAATCATGGCAGAAGAAATGCAAGAAACAGAAGGAACTTGGACTGGACTGAAAAAAACAATTGTAGGAACATTAGCTACTGTTGTGACAGCAGGAGGTGCTTGGCTTGGAACTACTCTTTTCGGGGGAGGTAGTGACAATGCTGCTCCCGCACCTGCTCCCGCTCCGGTTATTAATATTACCAATTCAAATCAGCAAGCCCAGCAAGCTGCAGGTGGTAAAACGGTAATAATTAAAGAAAAAGCTTCCTCTGAAAAACCAGCAGAAAAGAAGGAGGAAAAGAAAAAAGACGAATGGGTTAAGGAAGAACCTAAGTGGTAAATCCCAACTCTTCCGCAGAATATAAAAACACACGACATGAAAAAATTCTTTTCACAGCTTTTTAGCGACGACAACAGTATTAACGAAAAATCTGTTGTTGGATTCTTAGCTTTCGTAATGATGGCATTATTTGCTGTCGCTGACATCGTAACAGGTTACTTGGGTAAGGATTTAGTAATCAACGAGTTCATCTTTAACGCCTTCCTTTGGTTGGTACTTGGATCTTTTGGAATAGGATCAGTTGATAAGTACATCAATAAGAAGGGAAGTTCTAATGACGAAACTGTTGAGTAAGAGTCAAAAAAGAGTGTAGGATAAAAAGCCTACACTCTTTAAAATATTATAAAACAAAATGAAAATCTTACAACAAGTAGAAAAATTTGTATTCACATCGTTTGCCATATCAGCTATGGCATTTATTGTTTGTGCTTTATGCACGCAATTAGCTTTTGTTTACATGCACTTCACAAAAAGTGATGAAGAGCAATTAAAAATTGCAAATGATATAACTTGGAAAATCGACGGAAGATGGAGCGATCAGCCAGGTAATATTTGGTACGAAGGAAAATAACGATCTCTAAATGAAAAAGATTCTATTCACCCTAATATTGGGATTGATCTCTGCTGCATCCTACGCTCAAGTAGTCGGACAAACTAAGACTGAAGATTATAAAGCTTCCTTCGAAAAAAAGATCAACATAGATTCCTTAATGGATTATGATGGTCCAACAATACCGATTCAGTTGTTAAATCTTGGCATCAACGAGGAAGTTTATTCCATGTATCCAGAGCTCAAAGACAAAAGAGTAGGGTTAGGTGTAACCAACATCGTAATTGAATTCTTCGAAGAAATGGGGAGATTCACTTTTACAGAAGATAAAACAGAGATTAAAAACAGAATGGTAAAGCAATTCCAAGCAAGCCAATCAGGATTTACAGAAAACAAATTAGACGGAAGAGGAAAAATAAAACTCGCCAGATACTTTGTTTATATCGAAATTTATGATTTTTCAGTTTCTGAAGATGAAACCATTAATCTAAAAAATGGAGTTAAAAACACCCTGGTTACTAGACTTGGTATGCAAGTTAAATTTGTTGACGCAGAAACTGGAGAATTTTTTACAGGATCTGGATTGGGAGAAGCTAAAACTGTAAGAGAGTTAACACTGATGAATGATGATAACTTCTCCGAGGTTAAGTTTAACCAATCAACCATAGGAACTTCTACAAAGAAAGCTTTGGAAATTGCTTCTAGTAGAATTTTAGTAAGAATGATAAAGAAGGGTATTTTTCAAAAATAGTCCTAAATTATTTTTCTTAAGACTATTCTTTAGTCACGACCTAAAGTAAAAGTATTAAGATGAAAAATAAAATCTATGAGGGAATAATATTTACTCTCATATTACTAATCACTATATCCGGGATTTCTGGATGTAAAAATTCTAAAAAACAAAAAATGCCTACCGTTGAGGCATCGATTCCTGCCAGGGATACCATTCCTGTGCACGACACGGTTTATGTTGAAACCGAGGTTGAGGTACAGGTTCCAGTAGAAATAATCAAAGAAAGAATAGAATACAGGGAAGTCGAAGCGAAGGTAGACACCGCTGCTATACTTTCCATATTTCTGCAAAAGAAGATCTTTATTGACACACTTAAGCTAGAATACGGGTATATTTATTTAGTTGATACTCTGTCAGGAAATTCCGTAGTGTCCAGAAAATTTGTTCCTAAAATTAAGGTGCCATCAAAGGAAAAAATAGTTTACGAAGAGAAGGAACCTGAGCCTTCTTTTTACGTTGGCATGAATGCTGGATTGGATAAGCCAAATTATGTTTACAATTTGGGAACCTCAATATTTTATCAAACCCCAAGATCTGGGATGTATCAGGTAGGCATTGGAGTGTGGAATCAAACCACTGATGGGATTAACGGTAAATTTATTCCTTATATCACTGGCGGTTACTACTGGAGAATAAATTTAAAAGGCAAAAGAGAAAAATAGGTCATATTTTTTGAATCATTTTTTGCATTCTTGGATATAATCTGGTAATGAAGATTATTGCAAATCCAAGACTCTGTTTACTTTATTTCGACTTTACCATCGGCGAATCTCAATATGATGTTGAGATAAAGCAATATCTAGATTCCACTAAAGAAGTCGAAATCAAGGTTAAAAATCATCTGGGCGATATTATAGAAGACCTCAATTTAATAGGGATCATTAAGGAATATTCAATGCAAAAATATTCGATTGGATATGATGATTCAAAGATTAATTCTGGATATTCGCCCAACCCCGACACTAGATTAGATCCCCCAATATAATATTTGAAAAATGGTCATCGAAAAAGAAAACTTTCTAAGTATTGAAGAATGTGACGAGCTCATCAAGGAGTCGAGCTCACATTTTTTTAGAACTACCACATTAGGGAAGGAAATAGACGGATATAGAGTTGCTGAAGGTGCTTGGCTTTCGAACAGCCTTGATATAGTAAAGAACCTAAAACAAAAAGTAAATGAAGAATCTGGAATTCCTATATCGAATATGGAAGGAACCCATATAGTAAAATATGAAATCGGTGGGGAATACAAGGTTCACCACGATTTTTTCCATCCGAATGAATCATATTTCCCGAACGAGATGAAAAGAGGCGGGCAGAGACTTAAAACTGCACTTGTATATTTAAATGATGAATTTACGGGGGGAGAGACAGAATTTCCGAAGATGTCAATAAAGGTTAAACCAAAAAAAGGGAAGCTTGTTTTATGGGATAATACCAATCCAGACGGCTCTCCTGACTATGAAAGTCTACATGCAGGTCTTCCTGTAGAAAGCGGCACCAAATATATTGCTGTCGTTTGGATCAGGGAATCAACATTTTTCTAAGCTAACATTTTTATTTTCAATTTAATGTAATTATCTTTGACAAAAAACAAAAGTGTCACACGATATAACAGCTTTTTCTAAGAATACGGGAGAAAAACTCTCCTCGCTTTCGATTGGAGCATTCAATCAGGGAAAATCCTGGATATTTTACGAATCTCTGGATTGTAGCGAATGTAATTCCGGAGTTTCTGGTTCAGGAGCTTCTAAAATTTTCACAGAGGATAAAATTAGAATCTCCATTTCTAAATTCAGATACCTATTAGGTGAACCAGAGAATGAGTTATATCACATAGTGAAAGATTCAAAACCGTGCAAATCAGCAACGGGCTTATTACATAGAGTTTTAAGGTCTATCGGAGCTAGACCATCTGTGGCGGATGTAAAAATTTCACTAGACAAAGACTCCGCGGAAGATGTTGAAAGATTCCTCGAGGAAATTCAAAATTCCGGGGATGTTATAGTTGAATTTTATTAATTTCCCTATAACCTTAATTTTTTGGAACTTTTTGAATGGTTTGGAGTATAAACTATGTATTTAATTAATGTTTAACTTAAAATTATTTCAAAAAATGGCAAACAAAACAAGCCGCACAACTGGAAGCAGAAAGTCTGCTAATCCGACTGCAAAATCTGTTTATCAGATGACCATGGGGGGAAGAAAACTTAAGAAGTATGCTTCCATCCGCCAAGCTGGTGTATCAACTAATGTTGATCCAAGTAGCATCTCTAAAGCAACTAGAGGGGTACTTAGCACTGCTGGAGGATTCCGCTGGCAGACTGTTTAATCAGACTACCGATTAATTTTGGACTCCTCTTAACTGGGGAGTCCATTTTTTTATCCTATCTTATGGTTTACGACTTCTATGGAAAATTCTCAGAGATCTATCCGATCAATCTGGAAGATCTAAAGTCTCCCGAAAGGGAGAAATGGGGATATTTTTGGGACATGGAGGATTATATGTTTAAGGATAAAAATGGAAGGGGGTTATTATTACAGGGTATTCTTTTAAATACCCCAGAGGATTTTAACACCTTTACTAAGATCTTTAATTACAATTTAAGAAAAACAACTTTTAATTCCTTAATAAAGATTACAGAATCTTTACTCGATAACGGGAGTGAAATCGGATTGCAAGACGAGGATTTTTCAGAATCTGTTGAATATGCAGCATTTAAGAATTTTTGTGATGAATTTCACAGGGTAAATGATCAAAAAAAATCTTATTTCGAAAGTCTTAATCTTTCAATTAGAAGGGGTAAAATATGGATTTCTCTAAATCATTATTGGACGGATTTAATAAAAAAAGAGACGGAGGATTTTTGGGGTTCTGAAATAAGGGTCTTTAGACTTCCGGATTCATATTCTGTTATGAACAGAAAAGATCTATGGGAAGAGACCATCATGGAAGGGATTCGTGAATTTGACGAAAATAAAATTTGGGAAGATTTTTCGTATAAATTTCCCATACTTGTTAAACATATGGACCCAGCAATTCGCCAAAAAATTGGGGTCAATTTTTTAACCAAGGCGACAGATTGGGGATTATTTTGATATTTTTCTACGAATTTAGAATGTCTCGCTAAAAATATTATTTTTACTTTCCCTTCCCCTTCGTGGTTAAAACCTGGATATCTTGCCCCGGTTAAAAAAAGATCTCTGCAGAAATTAAATAGATAGAGGTAGCACGATAAGAAAATTTTATAAAAATGTAAATGGAATCGGAAAAAAAAGAAAAGGAAATCAACAAAGAAGAAGCGAGCACAGAAACAACTAAAGGACCATTAACTGACCTAGAAGTAGCTAAAAAAATGCTTAATTTGAAACAGAGTGCTGACTCCCGGAATATAAAGTTTGATCTTTCTTTTGTCACATTAAAAGAATTAATGGAGCAAAAAAAGTGTTTTTATACCGGAAGAGTTCTTGAACCTAAGGGAGATTTCTCCTTAAGCATTGATAGAATAGACAACAAACTGGGATACATTGAGGGAAACGTTGTTGCATGCACTGTTGATATAAACCGTAAAAAAACTGACATAACAATAGATGAGATTGAACTAATATACAAGGCCATTCAAAAGGCTAAGAAAGGTTCTTCAATCTCTAAGGAAGAAAAAACAGATTAAATCTAGGATTTTTTGATGAATACCTCGGATATAAATCTCAAAAATGCTAAGCTTATATTGAAGTGGTGTTATGATAATCTGGGAAATTCTAAGTATAGAAGCTTTTCTAAATTAAAAATTTCTATATCCAGAAATATTAAAACGCCCGGCCTTTATGAGGAGGATGGAGAGTGCAGTGTGATTTATGTTAATCCTGACAAGCATAGAAGCTTTAACGAGTTTATCGACACTATAATACATGAATACACGCATTTTCTCCAGGGACTAAGATACTATGATCAAATCATGGAAATAACCGGATATGATAAGCATCCCATGGAGCATTCTTCCAATCTTTTAGCTATCATTCTTAAAAGGAAGTGTAGGAGGGAGGTTTTTTCTAATTAGTTTGGTTTCCTTACATTTACTCATTAAACCAATACTATGGATGGTAAACAATGGAAAAAAGAAGAGCTAGATTTTCTACTTTCCAATTATGAAAAAATGAGTTTTAAAGAACTTTCTGAATCCCTTGGCAGGGGAATAGAGGGGGTAAGATCAAAACTTCATCGAATGGGGATACGCAAAGGAAAGAAGCCAGACCAAATGAATAAAAATAATTTAATCAACAAGTCCCCTATTGGCAAGGCTAATCAAAAACCCGATCCTAGAATAAAAGAAAGAGGCAGATTGAAAAGGAGCTATCCTAACATAGAGAGGGATTTCAATAAAATGATTCCTGTAATAATAGACAATAAAACCAGGATTTATATAAAAACCGGGGAAGATCCGGAAAAAGCCCGCGAGAAGTATTTGGAAAGGATGCTACAAAATCCCAGATTCTAGAGCATTTTTAATATTTGCATCTATTTGTTAAATTTGGGAATAATATGAAAGCATTTCACATTTCGCCTAAGAAGAATCGCAGAAAAATACTGAATGAGGGGTTGAAGCCAACACTAGGACCAAGATCCAGGAGATTTGGAGAAAGTGAGCCCAAGCTCTTTTTAACCCAAAATATAAAAGATTCCATCGATCTCATAAACATAAGGTTCTTTAATTCACATCCCGATTTCATAGAAGGAATCGATGTCTGGGAGGTTAACATAATAGAACCTTTTGATATTAATAGGGATGAGAGATTTCCTAAAGGTTTTTATATAAAGGATGGAACCAAAATTGAAAACATAAAGCTAAAAAGATCCTTTAAGTGGGTAGATCAAATAAAACAATTTTAATTATGAAGTGGTTAAAACATGAAAGCAAGAGAGTAAATCTAGATAATGTGGTTTACTTTGAATCTGTAGATTTCAAAAGAAGAGAAGAGAACGGAGAAGCCAAGGCTATATTTGCAATAAGATTCGTTTATTCAACCCCTCGAGACGAGGTAAACTTTGAATTTTTTAAATTCGAAGAAAGAGAAAGTTTTTTAAAATCGATTGACGAAAGTCTGTTTAGCCAAATGGTATAACACAAGAGAAACTCCAGGTAACACTTTTGATATAAATACAAATAACGTGTTACATTGGAAAAATCTGTGCATTATGACGTGTATCCCAATTCCGTTTCTGAGCTTACTGAGAAGCTGCTAGAAGGTCTAGAGGAAGAGGGATTTTTTGAAAAAGAGGGGGCTGATTACAATATCACCTTCAAGAGGTTTGCTGATACCGTTTTTAGAAATTGGTTATCTGGTGAAGACCTCGAAAATATCTCAGAAAAAGAATTTTCTCAAATTTTAAATCTTTCCATAATTCAATCAGATCTAGAGAGCCTAAGGGGTAGAGGTGTTTTAGAGACAATAGAAAATGATGAGGGAGAACCTATGTATTTTCTAACAGAAAAAGGAAAGGGAGAGATGGAAAAATTTATAGGAAAAAATAAATCAGTTCTATGAACAATCTTTCGTGGTCTAAAGAGTCAACATCAAAGAAGGCAGCAGATAAAGAAGAACCCGCCAAACAAAAAAAGAAGATATCATACAAGAAAGAGATAGAGGATCTGGAAAAAATAAAATCCAGATTGAAGGAAAAGTATGAATCTCTTGCAATTAATAGGGTTTCAAACGCTATATTAGAAGTGGAAACAGCAATTCACAACCTCAAAAAGCTGGAATATTATGATGTTTAATGCTGAAAGAAGTAAAGGAAAGCGAGATAAAAGCAGCATCATTAAAGTTTGTAAAGGAGAGATTCGGTTTCTCTAACCTAAAATCAGGGGAGGAATCCGATATAGATCTAAGATCCCATAGAATATCATTTGAAGCTGGCATGAAAATTTTGTTAATCAATTCAGGATTTGTAAGGGAAGGAAAGAAATACGTTTACAAGAAATAGGACTTTGTTTAAAAGATCAGTAAATATTATAATTCCTGCCAGAATGTCTAGTACTAGACTACCCGGAAAACCACTGGAGATGATAGGGGATAAAACCATGATTCAAAGGGTTTATGAAAATTGTAAATCCACACATGCTTCCGATGTTTATGTTGCAACAGATTCAGAAGAAATATACGAACATGTTTCTATATTCGGAAAATGTATATTAACCCCAGAATTTGATAATGGAACACTCCGAGTTTGCTATGCATCCAAGCACATGGAAAAATCCTCAGATTTTATAATAAATGTTCAGGGTGATGAGCCATTTATAAGTAAACATTTTCTTGATTCTTTTATTAGAGAAATAGCTGCATTAAAAAGGAATTATGTTTTAACTGGAGCTTCTAAATTACAAACGATTCATTTAAGAAATAGAAATTCAGTAAAATTAATTCACGACAGTAATGATACAATAATTTCGTTCACTAGAAGTCCATTTTTTGGTAATTCTTCAAATTGCCTAAAACATGTTGGAATCTATGGGTTTTCCTTTGATGATATGGCAGAAATAGAAAAAATAAAACCCACAGAGGAATCTTTAAATTCATCATTAGAGCAAATTGCCTGGATGGAAAATGGGTTTTCTATGAAATATGTTATGTGTTATCAAGAGCCAATCTGTATAGACACACAGAGTGATTTGGATCTTGCTAGGAATATGGTTTTATCCAACAAAATTCCTTAATTTTAAGATAAATATAGCTGTGAGAATTTATGTAGATCTTGATGGGACCGTTTGTGATTTAAAAAAGGCGGTTGAGAAGTTTAGATCGAGTAACGAGAATAAAGAGGGAAGTCTAGTTTATAAATATCCATGGTCATCACCTGGATTTTTTTCCGATTTGGACCCGATAGAAAAATCAATCGAATCCGTTTTCTATCTGTCAAATAAATTTGATGTTTGGTTTCTTAGCCGGCCTTCCTTCAGAAATATAGAATCATATAGCGATAAAGCTCTTTGGGTGAGAAAAAATTTCGGTTATGATTTTCAAAAGAAGCTCATACTTTGTCCAGATAAAAGTTTATTAAAAGGTCGGATCTTAATCGATGACGAGGAAAATGCAAACCAGGGATTATTTTCTGGAATTTGGATTAGAATTTTCTCCAAGGAATACCCAGACTGGGACTCAGTTATAAAAAGGGTTGATGAAATAGAGGAAATTCCGATAAATAGCCTATGATATTTCTATATGGCTAGAATGATTCGAAGATTTAAAGTAGAAAAAAGCGAATTGGGAAGCGATGCTTTATTAACAACGCAAGATCCCGAAATAGTTTATGAGATCATTCGAGGAATTTTATACGGGATAGAAAGAAATAGGGAAAGTGTTGATCTATTTGAAATACAATCAGGAGACGATATTCAGATCTTCTCAATACCAAAAAGTAAATGGAAAAAAGCTTTAGAAAAGGCTATTTCTAAAATGATAGAAATCGAGGATTACGAGACTTGCTCAGATATCAAAAAGGCTTTTGAAAGCTTGTCCTAGCTGGAATATATAAAGTATATGAGACATCTAAAGATATACGAAAATTTTGAACCTGCATACGATACAAATTATAACCCGAAAGATTATAAAATTTTAAATCCTGGGCAAATCGCCCATTATCGTCAGGTTTTTAGATTAAGACCTGCTAGAGAAGTCGAATATGTGTCAAAGGTTTTAGACACAATAGAGAGAAATAACGGAAGGGCTTCTCTTAAACAATGGAATGTTATACAAAGAACATACCACGGTGGAAATTACCCGGTTAATTATTAATGAGGCATCTTTTTGAATATGTGGAGTTTGATGATCTTAGCCCAGATGCTAAGAAGTCTGCTTTGGACAACGTAAGAGACGAAAAGTATTCTGGAAGATATGGGGGTGACGATGTTGCTTCCTGGGTAATCGATGATGATTCACTTTTCGAACCTCCCCACGAAGAGATGGAAAAACTCTTTGGAGATGACTATTATGAAGCTAACGGGAATAGGTTCATGATTCAAAATTTAAGAAAAGACATTTATTTTATAGGAAAACAGGATCCTAATTACTATTTACACTGTGAAAACGCAATTGACGTTACTAACGACAATCTTTTTCTTAGATGGCTGGGAATACCAGCAGCATTTCGTAAGCATATTTACTACATGTTCAAAAGCTCAGGGAAAAGTAATACTACTATAGTATTTGAAATAGAGGATCTTGACTCTATGATTGACGAATATGGGAAAGAATCCGAGGAGTTTTTAAATAGATTCTGCCATAGAGCTGAGAAGAAGTTTAGCAATCATATGGATTGGGTTTTAACCCGAATTTCCAATGATATTGATGCAGAGTTTGAAGACGAAGGAATTAGAAACACTATCGAAATCAACGACATAAAGTTCGAAGAGGACGGATCAATATCAGATTAATTCGCATTTCTTTTTATGAGGAACTTAACTTAAATTTGTCAGTATAAAGGACAAATAGTGATTCAATTGACTTCTACTAAAAAATTCAACCCTCTAAGAAGGGAATCAGATGGAAGCTATTCTGTCTTTTCAAAAAAACATTTCAAGGGAAAAATTGATGTTAGCGAGTATGCTAGAGAGTGTATAGATCAATCTTATCAATTAACTTGGGGATCTGGGTACATGAAACCTAATGGGAGGGATAAGTCAACTAGATTTAAAGATTCACTTAAGGGAAAGCTTGGGGAATTTGCTCTATATAAGCATCTATTGAATCTTGGTCATGAAGTTAAATACCCGGATCTCACAGTCAGAGGAAAGGGAAAATGGGACAATGGAGATATTTTCGTCGAGGGTAAAGATCAAAATGGAGATATCGAGACAAAAAAATTATCAGTAAAGACCGCTTATTATTTTTCAGATCTTTTACTCTTAAGAAAGGATGAATGGGACGACAAAGGGGGTTATTTGTACACAGAAGATAAAATTCCCGATTATTCTTACAAAGCTTTCTTTTTTTGTAGAATGAGACCTAACTTAGACGATGTCCTATCGATAGAAGGTGATAGTGATCCCGGTATTGAGAACCTTTTTGGATCCTTACAGAACATTCGATTTACTATGGAAATCTCCGGTTATATTAACATTGAAGATTTCAAGAAAATTATACGAGATGGATTATTTTTTAGAGAAGGAGATTACATCGGTAAGAAAAAATGGGAAGATAGCTTTTATTATTGTCAATCAGGAGATCTCAGAGAAATTGATGATATCAAAAGAAAAAAGAAAGAATTAAAATGATTGACATAATTATTCTAAGCTATGCTTATAACGATGAGCTGTATTTTCAAACCGATCGTTGTGTAAAATCCCTTCTAGATTCGGAGGATAATTCAGAGGATCTTTTTAACATTATAGTTTTGGAATCTCAAGAAAATGTTTCGTGGAACCACTATCCCAATACTAAAACTCATAATCCTCCAAAGCCATATGGATATCATAAATTTATGAACCACGGCAGAAAATTGGGGACCTCAGAGTATGTTTGTCTATGTAATAACGATTTATATTTTACCAAAGGGTGGGCATCAGAAATATTGAATGTTTCTAAAAATAATCCCGACATTCTTTCTTTTTCTCCTATTTGCACCATGACCCAACCTAAATACGGGATAAATCCTCATAGCGGAAATTTACTAGGATATGAGATAAGAAAACATATCTCAGGATGGTGTATTTTTCAAAAGAGAGAAATATATGAATTAATAGGAGATCTTGATGAAAGATTTACACATTGGTTTTCCGATAATGATTATTCTCTGACACTATTTTTCAAAAAAATTAAACATTGTTTGGTTACTTCTTCTATCGTAATACATCACGATAAGGATATAGGAAAAACTGGACCTTATGTTTTGTCTGGACCTGAAATGTATGACATGACAAGTGGAAGTCAACAAATATTTCTAGAAAAGTGGAATTCTAAGATTTCTTAGAGAATATATAAGTTACTATGAAAAAAATGAAGAAATATAAAAATTTCTTGAACGAGGGAAATTTTATAGAAGACTTTGTAAAAAGCGTAATTGGTGGAGAAGAGCAGAAAGGAAAAGTATTAAGATCTGAAGTATTAAATTTTAATACTCCATCTTTTTTTAATTGGATGTCAGAAAAAATAAAAAGAGGAGACACCCAGCCTTTATATGTTTTTAATTCCGTGAATTCTCCAAATCCTTTTTATGTGATGTCGGAGTTTCATGAAGAATCAAAGACTTATGGATTCGAAGAAGATGAAAACGGAAACATAATTGCAGGCGGGAAAAAATATTCATATTGTATATTCAATTGCTCAAAAATTGATTCATTTTCCAGTGATTTTTTAATTTCTGATTTAAATAAAATTCTTTCCAAGAATTCCGAGGATTTTAAGAGTACTATCATAGAAGTAACTAATTTCTCTGCACTTGGCGAAAGCGATAAAAAGATATTTAACACTCTCGTAGAATCTAGAAAGGTTGGAGATTATGATCTAAAACCCGGTGAATTTTTTATATTTTCAGACAACTCAAATTCAAAAAAAGGGGGAAAGGACGAATCATCCCAACTAGGATCAATATTTCCAAACACTAAATTTTATATTATAGGTCATAAATTTTCTCAGTCGGAAGAAAACCTGGATTAAAAAGATCCTATAATATAAAAGAGTCAAATGGATTATAAAATAGTTTTTAAAGTTTCACCATTTCAGGATTTCGAAAGGGGATCATTGGTAACTTATAGGGACGAAAATCTTCTGGAATATATTAAGGAAACCCTATACTCTAAATCAAATTTTTTTTACATATCTGAGATAAATTGGAACGATTATACTTGTGAGATCTCCAATTATATAGATTCTGTAAAGACCTCTCCAGATCAACTTATAGAAATCGTTGCTTATTTGGAAAAAGTCGGGATAGGAAGCCCAAAAACATCCAAGACCCGGTTAGAGAACATCATAATCCATCAAGACGAAATTGAATCAACATATTTATTGGAAGATCAAAAAATTTCTATCTCTTTAGAGAATTCTTTAATTCCTGAAGGATATTTCGATTTAATAAAATCGATAGTTTCCATTGACAAAAGGTACAAAGAATACAGAATAGTAAGGTTTAGAGAAAACATCATCTCTGATCTTTTTTGAGATAAATATAGAATTCCAATACACATTAAAATATAACAAAAATATGTCAGAACTTAATAGCCAAAATTTTGATCAAACTATCGCTTCATCGGAAAAGTGTGTGATAGATTTCTATGCAACCTGGTGCGGTCCATGTAAAGCAATGAATCCAATATTAGAAAGTGTAGAAAAGGATTTAGGAGGAGGTAAAATTTACAAAGTGGACGTTGATAAAAATAGAGATCTGGTTGAAAAGTTTGGTATTAGATCCGTTCCCACGTTTTTATTTTTTGAAAATGGGGAAGAGATCAACAGGAAGACCGGAGCTATCCAAAAGGGTCTTATACTTGAATATTTGAATTAAAAATAATGTCAATTAAAAAATACAGAGATTTCATTAGCGAAACACATTCAGAAGAAATATCAGGAGGAAAATCCTCGGGTATGGGTTTGATTGATATAGCTAGAAAACATGCATATAATGATTCTAAGGATTCAACTTCACAAGAGGAGATAGATGCAATGTATTCTCTACTTAGTAAACAGCTAGAAATTGGGATCTCAGTCGAACTAGAGCATACAGGTAGCGAAGATGTTGCTAGAGAGATTGCCATGGACCATTTGGAAGAAAATCCTCTTTACTACGAAAAGCTTGGAAAGGCTGGTCTAATAGACTAAAATTTTAGAAAATGTTTTAAAATCCGCGAAATTTTATTACATTTGCGATATATAACAATCAAAGCTCTTTAAAATATTGGTAATTTGATTTCGAAGCGGCAGATTTGGATACTTCATACTATACAAATCAGCACGAGACTAGGCTTCATGCCTAATCTTAAATGAGTAGAATCCCTCCCACGTCGGGTAAACTCCTCTGGATGCTAGGCAACCGGGGCAATTGACTGGGTATCGCTCGTAGAAATGAGGGTGTCAGCGACCATAAGGCTGAAGATTCGCTTCCTTAAGGAGCAACCCCAAACTGGGTATTCTCGAAACAAAAAACCAAATATTAAATAAGATTATAAACTATCCGACGCGGGATAGGCGGTTACTTCAAATTTGACAAACGAAAACCACCGCCATTCAATATTCTCGGTAAGTTTCTAAAAGGTCTTTTATTTTAGACATGTGGAAGCTTATCGGAACCCGATAGGCTTTTTTTATTGGAAAAATAAACTAAATATATGTCTAAATTAACAGAGTACGCGGTAAAGTCAAGATCCGAGATTAGAAAGCACGAGGATAAAGTTGTGGAGAATTTTATGGGAGGAAATTCCTACACTATTTCACCACTCCAAACCCTTAAAATAGTGGCAGCAAGTTCCATCTTTGGTGAGCCTCAATATTACAGAGACGGTGTTAAGGAGGAGAAGAAAATTAAAAACCATTCGACCCTTTTGGAGTATTCCATATTTTCTGAATTACTTCATGATAAAAGGACCTCTGCAGACGTTTTTACGGACGCTATTGATAAGGCCTTAGATTATGACTTCAAAGGAACTTTGGACTTAGCTACGGAGCTAAGAACCGTGTTTTATATGAGGTTAAATCCAGCTGTAATATTCATAAGAGCATCTATGCACCCAAGCCGTGTTCAATTTAATGAATCCAATCCCGGATACATGAAAAAAGTGGGGAAGGCAATCGCTCTAAGACCTGATGATCTTTCTAACCAGTTCGAATATTTCATGTTTCTTAATAAATCTAAAAATAAACTTAGCTCTCTGGTTAAAAGAACGTGGGCAGAAAGACTTGGCGAATATTCAAGATATCAACTCAATAAGTATAAAGGAAAGATGCTTATCGACTTGGTTAGAATTTCTCACGCTTGGAGTCAGGATATTGATGAATTAATGAAGACTGGTTCTATTAAAGTAGAAGAGAATGAAAGAACCTGGGAAAATTTAAAATCCGAAGGAAAATCGTGGAAAGAGATTTTAGAAACTATAGAAATCCCCCACATGGCTCTTTTAAGAAACCTAAGGGGTATTTTCACAGAGATCAATGATTTTGATCTTGCTAAGAAAGTCACAGAAAAACTCAAGTCTGGGGTTTTAAATGGCAAGCAATTTCCTTTTAGATATTGGTCTGCATATCAGGCAATCAAAAGTGCTGAAGGTATAAATCATTCTGGTATTTTAACTGATGCCCTGGAGGAGTGCATGGATATTGCAGTTGATAACATGCCCAAATTGAAAGGAAAAACAATCTCACTGTCCGATAATTCAGGATCATCCTGGGGTACTTGTAATTCCGAATATGGAAAAGTTCATGTGGCTGAGATAGCAAACCTTTCCTCACTTATCACTGGGAAAAATTCTGAAGAGGGAGAGATAGGATTATTTGGAGACAAACTCTTAATCAAACCAGTCTCGAAAAGAGATGGATTGCTTTCCCAGCTGAATAAAATGAATGACGTTGAGAAAAAAGATGGAGAATTAGGAGGGGGAACAGAAAATGGAATTTGGATGTTTTTTGATCAAGCGATCAGAAACAAGACACACTATGACAACATTTTTATCTATTCCGACATGCAAGCAGGTCATGGGGGTTTATATGGAATAGATCCTAAGGAATATAAAGATTTTATTCATGGTGGCAAATCTGGATTTGGAAGGTATATTGATGTTCTAGCACTAGCTCAGAAATACAGAAAGGAAGTTAATCCGAAGGTAAACCTATTCTCTGTGCAGGTAGCAGGGTATGACAATTCTGTTCTACCTGAAAATCTTTATCGAGGTGCAATATTAGCGGGATGGACAGGGAAAGAACCTATCTTTGCTAAAGCATTAATTGATACCTGGGACGAGATAGAAAATAATCAATAAATAAAGGGATCTTCGGATCCTTTTTATTTGATATATAATGAATCACTGGAATATTATCCAGCCAAGAAAAATATATACAGGTATGGAAATTAAAAGATTCAAAGCATTTTTGAATGAAATGAAAAAGGGTTACGGGCAGGATTATTCTTTAGAAGATGTTCGCAAGGGAGAAATTGTTGCCTATAGAGGCACAAGATACTTTGTTATAGATTCCAACGAATACATCCTAGAACTTTCCAAAGACAAAGATGCAGCTCCTGGTGACAGAAAAAACATACTTGCAAACAAAAGCATGTTTAGAGAATACGGAGCCATTCCAGATCAAGATTGATATATAAATAAAAATAAGATAATGAGACATTTAAAATACTTTAGACCATTAAACGAAGAAATGGGATCGGATGAAGTCATTTATGCAGATTCCTGGACACCAACCCAACACCCAGAAGGCGATTATGATGTTAAATGGACAGGAGAGGATGGCGAAGAAAAACAAGCAGTATTTTCTGATGTCGGGGGTCCAATTATGGACGATGGCGAAGTTGGATATTCGGTTTTTGAGACCATTCCTGGTACATCTTCGGACGGTAACGAATATTTAGGAGAGGTAGTTTATAAAGAACTTGGCGGTGATGGATCTCACGAATTTCAGATAGTTTCCATCATGATCAAAAGTAAATAATTTTTTTCCGCATTTTTTAGAACCGGGGTTTTATTGTAAATTTACAAAATGAAACTACCGGTTTTATTTTTGGCCCTACTAAGTGTCTCTAGCTCACTTAGGTCTCAAACAGTTCTGGTTCATGACCCCTCATCGAACCAAAAAATCCTAGAAGCATGTGAAATCCTGCGATTGAATGAGAGTGAAATGTATGAGGCTATAGTTCAACATTCAGCCATACAAAAGTATAAAGATCCTCATAATCCATTTAACAGCACTTGCATTTACGACATTTCCGATGGATCACTTTGGATATTAATTAGTGAAGGATCTCTTTATGATAGGAGTGTCTATAGATTAGCGGGAACAATCTATCACGAATCATTACATCTTCTTCTAAAATTAGAAAGACAGAGACTGGGAAAGATCGTAAATTTTTCAGATTTATCCCCGCAAGAAAGGAAACAAGAAGAAATTTTTGTCTATAAAAAAACAAGAGAACTATTGGGAAAAATTGGAACACCCTCGTGGGAAATCCAAGAATATAATCAATGGTTAGAGGGAGCAAAAAATAAAAACTATTTCTAAGATAGATAGCTCCAATATAAGATATTATGAATGGCTCTTGTTATTTACACAAAACTCCGCGAATTACAAATCCAAGAAAAAGAAATTTATGAGTTTGGCAATTGGCTAAGAAGCTTCGCCAACGAAACAACCTGGGGAGAAGATGACGAATATGATAGCTCCTATGAAGAGGATGCAGAATTACCCGTGAACGATCATGGAGACGTTATGGAGTATCCCTGGGACGACTTCAGCTACATCGTGGTTCCAGATTCTAACGATGAGGCGGAAGAGGCCCTAGAAATCTCTCAAATGCTGGGTGTTACCCTTAGATTCGACGTACATGATTTAGGTCGTGTGTTTTTTGTCGTGAGATAAAAGCCTCCCTAGCCTTTTAGATATATAAAAAAAAGAGTAAAAAAAATGGCTCTACAGATAAACCAAGAGATTGAAACCGTGAATAGGGGTACGGTGATAAATCCTTACATTAGGATAGAATCCTATCGCATAGATAAAATGGTGGGTGTTCTTATAGCAGTAGCTGCTATGTATGCCACAAAGGATGAAGCAAATTCTAACAGTTTTGTTTATACAGAGGATTTTTTAGATCCTCTAAATAGACCTTCCCAATCAGGACCAATATCTCCATCGATCATATTCAATGATCAGCCATTGGAATATCCAGTTATCAATGAATTTCCTTTGACCATTTCCCAAGACATCACAAAAGATAAATACGAGACAGTAGAAAAGACAAGAACCATCAAATATAACGACTTTGACGAGGATGGAAATGTTATAGAAAAAACAAGGGAAGAAAAATATACAGAAAGAGTTAAAACCGGAACTGAAACGGTAACCAAATCAAGAATAGATATTTCTGTTGTGGGAAATGACCCTTATGGATGGGCATATGGAAAATTAAAAGTAGCTTTAGAAGGGATCTTCGGGGTAGGAAATGTAATTGATTGCTAATTTATGAGCGTAGTTTCTATAGGTAGTTCAAACATTAATATTGGAAACCAGGGTGCTCTTGCGGGAACCGGTCAATTGTCAAATCTTTGGGCAGGAACATCCAGTATAAGTCTAAATAATATATGGACAGCTAAAGTCTATGATAGAAAAACCGGGCAATCAAATTTTGGATACTTCTCTTCAAAAAAATTCAGATGTATAAGGTTAACAAGCAACGATTACGCTAAGGGAAATGTTGCTTTTGCATATCCTATAATATTAACAGGATCCGGATCTAGTGTTGGTGATAACTATGCGTGGGATTACAGCGTTTATAATTATGTTACAGTATCGGCAACTGCAACATATCCTTACACCTTTCAATATTGGGTGACTGTTTCACCAAGTGCAGGAACTATTCTAAGTTATAGTTCAAGTGTCGCTTTGTATAATACAGATTGGACCAGTAATTACATAGTTCAAGCTTTTTTTAGCTAATTTCTATATGTAAAATTTAGGATATCCCGAATTAATTGGTAAAAAATCTGGGTGATTTTTAGTTATAAAATTTATTAATTTTATTGAATATTCCCTGTGATGGTTAGGTCCTGGATGTTTTCCATCGGATCCTAGATCTATAAATTTTCTAAATCCCCCATCAAATTTGTTATGGTCTTCATAACTTGTTTTTACAAAAGAATTGTCCCATATCCAATTAGATTTTTTATTTTCTAAAAAATTTTTGATTATCAAATGGTTCTTGTACCAATTTATAAAATCCTCATTCTCGTTCTGCGACAAAAGGAGGTTCTTTTGTATTTCTTTACCGTCTGTTGATTCTTTAAAATAGCCCCAAGGATTAGTACTTGTATAAGGATTTAAACCTCCACTTTCATCATAATATTCCCTTCTTGAAGTGTGTGTATATAATATTAAAACGAGATCGGGATTAATGTAATCGAAATATGTTATAAGACATCTACTTATAAAATCGTTACTTCTCCCGCCAGTTCCAAAATTATGATTCACGGAGTTTGGTACCATTTCACAAAATCTACTTGGCCACGTTTCCCAATCGTTTACACCTACTCCCTCGGTATGAGAACATCCTATGGACATAACCTTAAAACCTCTCTTATCAATACTATCCCCTCTGAAACCTAGTTCGTTATATGTATAAACGCAGGAATTTGAATTGTCACTACCCGAAGTTGTATATTTCATATTTTTTCTTTCTTCCAGAGGATAAGAAAAAGAAGAGATCTCAAATCCGGAAGGTGTCCAATATTTTAAATTTCCGTCCATTTATAATATATTTCTTTTTTCTATCGATTCAGACTTTCTGTATCTTTTGCTGTTATCTAGAATCCATTTGTGATTAAATATCCCTTCAAGGAACAAATATTTTTTTAATTCCCCTTCTATTGATTGAAAATTATAGTAGATATCTTCGTAATTTAATAACATATTATTCGTCCTCTTCCATTCTAAAGTCATTTGAGTGTATTTATTAACTATATTTTCATACTCTTTTATTTTTGAATGATTTTTTTCAATCCATTCATTCCCGATATGATAGATCGAATTCCACGATTCGGTCTCTTCTGCTCTAAGTAAGGATATTGCTTGATCCTTTTTATTTTTTCTAATCAGTAGAATTGTTTTATCGAAATGGTCTTGAATATCGGTACTACATTCCCACGGATTTATTTTTGCACAGATATTATCATTCTCCCAAAAATTATCTATTTTTTTACTGTTTCTCCATCCATTAAGTGGCTCCGAAATATGCATTAAATTTAATTCGGAGGATAACCATATCGAAAAATTAGTTCCCCCTGTTCTGGGAGATGAAACTATTAGTACCTTCATATAGTTTTTTCTCTTTTCATTGAAAGATTTTCCATTTTTAGAAATAAAATAAGAGAAAATCTGATTCCATTTTTCACCTGGAGTATTTCATGATCCGTAGCAGCATCAAAAAAATACGAGTTTCCCTCTTTTTTTTCTATAACATTAGTGTTCGATATTTCATCATACAGAATAAAATCTCCTCCTAAATAGTCATCATTAAGATTTACCCCCAGTGAATATATTCTACCATCACGGGAGTCGTTATGTCTTGTAAAAAAATCACCCTCGATAAATTTATGGAAATGTATTCTTTTTATTGTATGCTTTAGTGTTTTAATACCAGATGATTCTTCGAAAAAATCAATTAGATTTTTAAAAATCCACTCATTATTTTCGTTCTTATAGATTTGCGATGAAGCATAGATCCTATCAAACTTATTCCAATAAAAATCCTCGACCTTTTCGGTTTCGTTTATTATTTTTTGACATTCTTTTCTGGAAAATATAGGTTTCTGTTTAAACAAATGTATTTTTAAATTATTGTTTTTTTATGATCCTCTTTTTCTATCCCGAACCAATTGACTAATGAATATCTAACCCCCTCCGTTACCGGTGTAACCCTATGTAACACGTCAGAGAGAAATATGAACATATTTCCAGATCCCCTTCTCATTTCTATAATATTTCCATCGTTACTTAATTCAAGTTTACCCCCTATATAATCATCATTTAATTGGATTGATAGCGAATAATATCTATCATTGATTGAAATTCCTGAATTATCAGTGTGCCAGTTATAGTATTGGTTTTTTTTGTATTCTGTAAATTGAAATTTTTCGTTAAACTTTACGGAATGTCCTTTTATCTGTGAAAAATGACCTAATTCTCCCATGATTCTTTTTTTTATAAAGGGAAAGAATGCATCATATTCATAAAAACTTATCTTAGAATCCCTAATCTTTAAATTAACTTCTCCCTCATTTTTTCCTATTTTAGATTCTCGAACCTCTAATGTTTTTAGAGAAAAATCCAGGATGTCTTTACATTCTTTATCAGAGAGAAAATTTTCAACTAATTTATACATGATTCTAAATTAAACTTTTTTTATTTCTGTCATTTTTTATAAATTCATAAAGATTATGGTACACATTAGGTAATTTCCAAACAGATTGAAATTCTTCTAAAAATTCATCATGTAATGGATGATTAATATCCCATATTTTTTTCTGAGAAAATGCTTCCTCTGAATATGTTCCCCAATTTGTTATTTTTCCGAAAAAAACTGAAACCCTCTTACCAAAAATTTCATACATGATGTTATGAAACAATTTCATTTCTTTGAAATTGCTATCCTGTACTACAAAAGATGTTTTGATCTTATTTAAATTTGGTAGGGTTGATATAAATCTTAGATTTGATAAAAGGTTGTCCCAATTTCCACCTATTCTTGTTTTCGTTTCGTATGTTTCTTTAGTTCCTGCATCAATACTTATTTCACAGCTTCTTACATATTTATGGACGTTTGGCATTGAATCCCACATCTCCTTATTCCACATACTTGCATTTGTATGCAAATGAATCCTTTGTAAAATGTTATATTTACTAGGATCAAAATTTCTTAGATACTTTCTGAATCCAACTGAAACGAAAGGATCCCCCGTACCCGTAATATAAATTGTTTTTAATGTCTTTGAAAAGTGGATATCAATCTCGTCTATTATATTTTCGATTTTTTTTATACCCTTCAAATTTTCTATAATTAGATCATTTCTACAAGAGGGACACTTGTAATTACATGACCTATCAAAATTCATGATTATGTTCTCTGGACCTGATTTTTGAAAAATCAACGATTCGTTCATTTTATCCTTCCTCTTTATTGGACCAGATTCTACCCCAAATTTTAACAGCTTACTTAGATGTGGACACATATCTCGGTCACAAAATTTGTAGGAACCATCTAGTATTGATTCCCTGATTTCTAAAACTGGATTGGAATTCCAAACATTATCTATGGGATATTCTTCGTGGTGGATTTTTTTCTTCAACCAACTTGGACAGCATAAAAAATAAACATTATCGTGTACTTCTAGCGAGTCGAATGGAGCAGTACATACATAGTCCTTTAATATTTCCATTTTGTATTAGAATTATAATAGTTTTTTTCCCCTAGCTTTCCAATACATTTTTCCGTAATTGTGGCACAGTTCTTCTCCTATTTCAATTTTTCTTAAACTGAAAAATTCGATAATAGAATGTTCTACATTCGAAACTCTCCAATGAATATTTGGGGTATCACTATGATTATATATGGACCCATAACCCAGAGGTAAAAAGCTGCTTTTTTCGTCCAGATGAAAAAGATAGTCATAAGCTGGATTTACCAAACCCTTGTATGTTTTTATACTGTAGCAGGTTTCTACTATAGAACCCTGGGGTATCTCTTCCTCTGAAAAAACCCCAAATCCTTTTATATCGTCTATAAATTTCACCTCCAGTTTTATCGTATTCTGTATGATCATCTTGATAAAAATTTAAATTGTTGTTAGTCCCGATTGAAATGGCCTTTCAAAAACTTCCCATACATGTTTTTTTAATTTTTCGTCGGGAATTATTTTATTTTTTAATTTTCTAGACTTATTACTGTGTGGAATTTCCAATTTTTCTCCGTATCTCTCCCAGATAAAATTCTTAAACCCGTGTAAATTATTTATGTCAAATTCGTAATCACATTTTTTTTCCCCTGACAGCCAATAATTTTGTGATAATAATACTCCTGTCTTTATGTCAGCTTTAAATTTTTCTGTTGGTGTAAAATTATGAATTAAGTATTTAAACATGTTATATTTACCTCCTTCCCCATATAAGACGTTTCCAAATTCTCTATTAAATGTTCTATAGATAAATTCATTATCTATTTGTGAGTATTCAATTTTTGGGACATGCTCATATTTTTTCATAGTGTACCACAGATGCTCCAAGGAAGAGTTCCATCGGTCAAACCAATCCCTTTTTATTCTCAACGTTTTTTTATTTGGCCAAAGACTTCTTAGATCGCATAAATTAAAATGCTTGTGTTCGAATCCGGCGTCTCCGGGTTTTAAATTCCAATAATTTTGATCTGAGTGATCTATTTTTAACTTTGAGGAATAAAGAGATCTTTCGATTGAGTTACTTGCACACCTGGGAATGGATATCCATATAATTTCGTCATTTATTAAAAGAGACATTATATGATTTTTTTATTTTCCTCCAATATCATATGTTTACTAACAGAACAAACCACTGACCACCTTTCACCTTCCGTAATTTCTTTAATCTCATGCTCAGTACCCGCCCAATATGCAATGGTATTACCAACTTCTTTTCCTAATATTATCGCATCGTTGTTATTATAAAGAATATAATCACCCCCCTTATAAGAATCACCCAACTGAATATTAATTGTCCACCTCCTTAATTTAAAGACCTCGTTTATATCTTGATGCCTCATAAAAAAATCCCCAGTTTTATAATTGAGAAGGGTAATATTCCTGAGTATATTCTCTTCACTCAATTTTATATTGGATCTTTCAGAAAACCAGTTCAGAAGCTTTACAAATAACCATTCGGTTTCCTCTTCCCTGATTATATCGTAAACAAAGAATGATTTTCCATATTTTTTATTGTCCTCACTTACCCTAAAGATGTCTTCTACTCTATTCGTCTCAAAATCTATTTTAGGTTCCAAAACCCTGCGTTCTTTTGATGCTTTATAAATCTTAGAAAAATTAATTATAGCATCACATTCTTCTTTGGAGAAAATTTTTTCCTGATAAAATGGATAATTCATATCAATTTATTTTTCCTTTTAATAAAAACATCAGCATTAGATTCATCGGCATTTTTCCATTTACCGAGTGGACATGCATTAAATTCAGACGAGAATATTTTTTTGGATATAGGACATCCACACTCCCCACAAAAACTGACAGAAATTTTTTTTACCCTCTTAAACTTCTCTTTTAGCGACGGGCAGTCTTCACAGATTTTTAATCTATCTTTAGCTAATTTTTTTTGACTCTCCTCTGCAAAATAAGAATCCCACCATGCCAATGTAATTTCTTTTATGCTTATAGACATAAGTTTTTTTTTAAAAACGTGAATATATTTAGGAATTTTGTATATCCGAAACTATGGTTGAAACAATATCTTGCATAATTGTATTTAATTCTCCTTTAGTTTCTTCTTCTGTGGGCTGAAATATAATTTTGATCGACATATTATTTTATTTTATTTTTGTGGGGTACAAGTAACCGGTGAGCAATCTCCGCATAAAGATGTATCTACACAAGAATTTATCTTGCATCCTTTGGCACATATGTTGTGCTGAATGATTGTAATATATTGTGAGACTAGGGGTAAATAAACGTCTAGCGGTTCGGCGTCTAGACTACCTAAAACCTGATCCTCTTCGAAGGTTACCTCGATTGATGTCACTGATTTTACCTCTACTTGATCTGTCTGAAAATTGAAGGTAACTATTTCAGTTCCTATCTGAATGTTCTCAAACTCCGTGAATCTTATATTATTCCCTTCTTTTATTAATATCGGGGTGTCCGCTAAATCATTCCATTGGGTTGTACCATCATTTAGAGTTACCTTTAAAAATAAACGGGATGTTGGAGGAGATTGATATTTGGCAACAATTTGTGTTGTCTGTAATGTAGCATTCTGTGCAAATAGATTATAGTCTCCAACCCATTCAAATATTTTATAATTTCTTTCGTCCAAATCCAGTCCTTCTATATGTACAGATTTTACTGTATCCCCTATTTGTAAATTATTAAAGGTTTTTCTAGACCCGTCTCCCATAACAACGTCTTGGTCAACGTCGTACACATAAGGCCAAAAATTTGTTTCTGAATCATCTGTATGGGAAATATATTTTGGTCTATCTTTTTTCATCAATAATCCATTTTCCCCAAACGTGTTATTCCAATAATTTTCTTCGAGCGCTACCGTTTTATAAAAACTACAAACATTTATAACACTTAAATCTGAACCATACAAAAGATCCAAGCTTCTAATGATACATCTTTTTCCTTGGATCAATTCGGATTGATGAAATTCTTGAAGATAGCAGTCAGATTCTATCAGGGTTTTCAAAAAATTTAGCTCCTGGAGGTTTTCTATTTTATATAATTTTGGATACTCTTCTCTGTTATAATTAGGATATCTCTTTTTAACAATAAAATTTGGAACTTCGCTAGTATATGAAAAATCAGAAATACCATTGAAATCGTCCAACTCTCCTGGGATAAAGGTTTTAGATCCGTAAAATTTATTATCGATTAATTTTTGTAGCTTGAATTTATCTCTGCAGTAATCCTCGTCTATAATAGCTGTTGTATCATATGAAATCCTTAAAATGAGAATGTCGCTAGAATCTTCGATGTATGGTACAGTAACTGCAGAAGTGTCAAGCTCGTGCCTCACAAAAGAAACAGATATTGCTTCGCATAATTCCAAAAGTTTATCAGCAAAATTGTGAGAATTTTTAGGGTAAATGCAATGGACAGTATTAAATCCCTGACTCTGGATAAAAGAGATTAAGTTGCCTAAATAATGGGTATTTGAATCAAATTTCTGTCCCAGTAATGCATTAGTATTTATTTCTAAAACCTTAATATCACCATTTATTGTTTTTATTAAATCCGTTGCTAGTAAAACTGATTTCATGATTTTTTATTTATTTCTATATATGTTAACTCTTGGGTTTATCACCATAAGATTTATCTATCCTCACTTGCTTTAAATTGGATTTAGTTTTTGAAAATCTATTTTTTCAGTCCAAATTTTGTCCATTTATACCAAGCTCTTTCGTGTAAAAAATAAATAACAGGCTTTATGATTAATTCACCCAAACCTACCATACTAGCCCATTTCAAAGGGAGGCCTGCAGATAGGGTCAAGATCACAGTTGTCAATGTTCCAAGAAATCTGTAACTGATACTCTTAGCTATGTGTCTTTTTACCAGAGGCATCTATTTCTCCTTTTCTTATTTTAGTTCCGCTTATTGCTGCTATTTCCTCCGGTGGTTCGTGATACGTAACTTCATATCCAACACCCCTTCCATAGTTTATACTTTCGATATCTGGTATGATTGAGATCATTATTTTCTCAGAATTTTCTATAAAAAAACTCTGAGATGAAAGCATTTGTAAGACCTCTTGTGGTGTTTTTGGGTTATTCGTATCTATCTCAACATCCCTTATAGCAACCCATATATTTTTACCTTTGGTAAGTTGTTGATTAATTAGCCATTCGTGGCCGCTGTGCCAATTTTGCCATCTACCCACAAAGAGAGCATATTTTTTACTAGCCATATTCTATTTAAATTACTAGAATTATATCTCTAGAAGACGGCAAAGTTCCGCAAATGAGATCTGTGTATTCGTTTCGTTTTTAAATGATAAAAAATTCGTTTGTGGAAATTCGAAATCTCTTACGTGGAATTCCTCTCTTCCTGCATGCTCTTCCCTTGTAAAAAGGACCTCTTTGACCTCATTATTTGCCTTTAAATCCTCTCTTATAGCACGATAAGGACAAACCATACTTATCACCACATTACGTCCTTTAGCGGACATAAAACGAGCTATAGTAAAGGATTTTTCTATGTTACGGATCCTGCCAGAATATGAATAGTCTGCGTTAGGAAATATGGTCCTAAGATCGTCCCCGTCTATCCAGATTGTTTCTTCTCCTAATTTTTTCACCAACAATTCCGCCATTGTTGTCTTTCCTGATCCTGGCTGTCCTATAAGAAGATAAATCATATGTATTAGTGATTATAAATGAATGGGTCCCTCTTTTTTAGCTCCTCTATCTTTTTCTTGAATTTCTTTTTTCTTTTATAATTTTCTATCTTTTCTCTTATCAGCTTGAAAATTATAAATTTCCCTAAAAGTCTTAATATTTTTTTCATCAGTAATTATTTTTAAATTCTTCCAGTCCGATTGCTTTATCATCAACCAGATAATCATAATGTAATTTCCCCATTATTAATCCGTGATGCTTTATCCCCCATTCTTTTAGACTCTCTAGTGTCAATAAGTAAAGACTGTTATAAACCTTAACCAGATTCCCGTTGAACTGTCCCATTCCCCTAGCAGTATAAATGTAGATAGTGTGTCCATCATCATAAAGTCTGTTTGATTTATCAATCATGCTCTTTATGGGTATGCAGTGTTTATATTTGTCTGGACCAAGGTGCTCCAGATTTTTATCCCTTGTGCATAATGTATCGTCTAAATCAAATGCGTAAATCATAGCGTTAGTTCTTTTAATATGTATTCTGATAATATAATATGGAATATCTCACTATAATGAAGATCCTCAACTTTTCCCTTGGTATGACCCTTTATCGTTAAAATCTCAGGATTTATTATCGAGTATTTTTCGTTAAATATAACCCCCATTTTTTTATACTTCTCGTATTCAATTTCATAATTTTCGGAACTGGAATAAAAGGTAAACACGTCAGTATTCTTAAATTCCATAAAAGGAGACCAAAAAAACATTTTGTTTTTTATCGCACGTTTTAACAATTTTGTCCATTTTACGATTTGGTTCACAAATATTTGAGAATCTCTATTGTTGCAAATCCTAATTAAACAATCATCATCAATATCAACATTCGAGTTACAAACGTTCACCGATACTGTTGTACTTGATCCGTGAACGGAAGCTAAACGAAATCTGGTTACTGTGGACCAATTGATTATAACTATGTCTCCTTTTTTAAAATTGTCAATGTTATCTATTACCTTTTCAAAAATAGAATCGTTATCAGAACCTCCAACTGCTAGATTGATCAGATTTAAACAGAGAGCTTCGCTTACTATTTTTGAAAAATGATGGGTTTCATATCCCATAAAATCATCATACCATTTCCTGTATGGTACAGTTTCATAGTTAGTATCGCTATATGAGTCTCCAAAGACCCAAAGATTATTGGACATAGCTGAGCAGTCTTATTAATCTTTGCTTTATGTTATTTTTAATTGTTTCGTTCATAGCAGGATCAATTTGAATAATATTGGTTAATCCCCGATAGTTGTAGTGGCCACAAACCATTATTAATTTTCTTTTATTTGAAAAATTAAAATCCAGATCTACCCACTTTTCCCATTTTTTAGAATCGTAGCACACCTCATAAAACGTGTCTATCTGATCCTTTTCCATAAAATCCATTATAGTTTCCGTTTCAATTTGTGCTATTTCTGGCCCAATATTCAAACTATCCAATCCGCTTTTAAATCTTACAACAATATCTGGCCAATCAAGATAATCGCCATTATGTTCCTTTGATTTCTTTCCGTATGATTTACATATTCCGATCATAGATTCTAGATCTTCTATATTGAATTTTCCTATATTTTTTTTATTAGCTATATCTAAACCAACCCCCGATTGAATACACACATATTCTATTTTTTCAAATTCATCTCCGGTCAGACCAATTTGTAATTCTCTCAAAAACAAATCCAGATCTTCGGTGGTAATTTTTTTGATTGCCTCTTCTGTCCCAACTTCAAATAAGATGTTTGGATTTAATTTGTGAATGAATTTAATATTTTCGATTGTTTCTTTTGTCCCAGATTCGATATCTTGGTATTTTTTCCATGGATCTACGTGTACAATATCAAGATGTTTGGAGTCATTAAAATAAGATTCATATTCGTCCATGTCTCCTTGTCCTATTCCACCGTGATCCCTTTCTATTATTATCTCGGATCTTTCTTTGACATAATTCTTGAATGTTTCAGTTGTCCAATTATTAACATATCCTCCATTAAATTCTATCTGTCTTCTGCTTGGTAATAATCCTATCTTTTTAGAGCCCAATTCTATGACTGCATCCACTATGTTTTTAGACATTGGACATATGAAATAATTTATTTCAGACATATTCTATTCCTGTGTATATTTTAAACTGTTCGATAGCTTGATATCCTGACATTAATTTTCCGCTTTCGAATTCTGTTCTTGCTTCTATGACACGTCCTTTTGATTCAACATCTATTGGTGTTGCATTAAAAATCCATCCCTTTAAATTTTTAACCTCATCCCATCCATCTCTTGTTATTATCTCATAATTTATTCCTCTGATTCTACACACATACTGAGCAGCTAAGCTAAAACCTCCGTTTCCTAGTATGGTTATATTTTTAACTTCTCTAGGTAAATATTTATCTATCCCAATCCAGTCTGTGTTGTACCCAAATAATTTATCTTCAACTATTTTAACGGTGTTGCACGAACCAATATCCGTAACAGAACTGTCACACCAATCTAGATACTCTAATATTTTTACCTTATATGGCATACTAACTGCAAATCCACCAAATTTTAAGTGTTTGGAACATTTTACAGAAAGCTCTATATCGTTGGTGTAAAATGACTTATAGATCGCATTTATAGAATACTTTCTAAAAGCTCCGTTAAAAAAATGACATCCATTATTTCCTGGGTTATTTGAAAAGGACCCAAATATTTTAGTATCTTTGTTTATTGTTATAATTTCCATTTTTACAGGGAGGATAATATAGTTTCAGCAATCACAAGTTGCCCAGTTTCGTTTGGGTGATAATCATCGGACATTTTTTCCCAAAAATTAACGTCATAATTTTTATATGTGTCAGAATACCTTAAACCTCTTTCGTATATAAAATTACTAGCATCGATGTTGTTTCTCTCTTTTTCAGTAGGAAAATAAATAAGTCTGCGAGGATTTGTGATCGTTTTAACGACGATTTCTTTTCTTTTTTGAGTTGAATTTATATCACCGTGATGTATTGGATTCAGAAACCAATATTTGACCCTTGCACCTATTTTATTCTCCAGATAATCAAAAATTGGGATTATATTTTTAAATGCTAGAATCAACAGTTCTATCCTAAAGTCCAAAACAAAATCCACATATGTTTTTATTTTTTCTTCGCTGTAAAATTTTTCTTTCCTGAAATAGTCAATCTCGTGCAAATCAAAATTTATTAAAACGTCCTTTATTTCAAATATTTCTTCGCTGGACCACGATTCTCTTGACGATTTTCCATTAATAAATGGTACAGGAAATCTATCGGGATATGTAAACTCGAAAACTACTAAATCGCCTTCTTTTATCTTTTCTATTTGCCTAAATAGATTTGTAGTAGATTCAAAATTGGATTGACCTCCAAATCCGTTATTTACAAAATTGAATCCGATTTTTTCGGCTAATATTTCTGGCCAAAATTTCAAACCATATTCTTTTTCGTGATGAAGCGAATGAGTCCAACTACATCCGTAAGCCCATAGTGTGTTTTTTGTAATCATCTAGAATTTCTATAGATTTGAACCATAACATTTTACCAAATTTTCCATCGTGTAATGGAGACATATTTAGAAATATCAGGCCTGTTATAAATTTAATCTTATCGAGATCGAATCCTTTCTTCCTGATCCATCCCTCATATTCGGATCTAAACTTAATTAGATTCTTTGAGATTGGATATTCATATTTAATAGAATAAGATCCTTCAAAGTATGTGATATTACTATCATCTTTCATTAAATTGTATGGGATTATTAATCCTCCATAAAACTTGGAAAGATCATAGTAAATGTCCCCAGATTCTATATTTTCTCCAAAGCAGTCTCTCCAGTCTATGTAATAGTATTCACCCTCTTCCGATAATATCATATTATCAAAGTGAAGATCCCCATGAAAATTAGAATAGAAAGGATTTTCATAAAGGCAGTCAAATATTTTTTCATCAGATAATATAAAATCTAAAGAGGGTCTTTTAATTTCGTTTATTTCATGTTCCGAAACTAAATAGCTTTCTCCATATTTAGTAAGAAAAGATTCTAGTCTTTTGCGGGTTTTATCGATATAAAACTTTTTAATGTCCCCTATGTTTCCAGGAATTGTCTCTCTTGTGAGAGATTCTAGCTTTGTCAAAAATCTACTAAAAAACTCTAGTTCCCCGCAATCATATAAAGTTTTACCCTCTATCCAATCATAATAAAGAAAATTCCCAGCGACATTGAAATTTGGGGGAACCAAGTCTCCTAAAATCCCTCCTCTAATTTTCCTTCTTTCTAGCAGATCCTTATCTTGTGTAAACTTTAAAAATTTACCCCCGTCCTTATAGGTTATTTCTTCTATGTCTTTTTTCAAAGATAGCGGTTTGTCATTAAAGTACTGTCTAGCTTTGTCTAGATCGTCTAGATTTCCTGTATCCAGCCATTTTAACTTTTTTGCCTTTAGACTTGTATAGACTTGAGGTGATTCAAATGCAGAAACTAATTCACCGCTTTTGATATTTTCTTTAAGCTCTTTCCAGAATGTGGAGTAGTCCGATATTCCTCCGAAACCAACAAATGCTAGATCGTGTCCATCAGTACTTTTGTTAACGAAAGATGTTATATTTTCTTTATCATCTATCCTCACTGTGGAATATTTTTCCGGATATGATGTTGAATGAACCCCTAACCAGTTACCATTTATCCCCGGTATCGGAGAATCTATGATACAATCTCCCATTATAAAATAAAAAGGTCTTTGAAGATGTTCAGAGCACAACAGAGCGCTTGTACCTGGCCCAGTTTGCGAAGGATCGTAATTATCGATATTTACGAATGTAAATTTGTGATCTGGATAAACTAGATTACAATACTCTTTGACTGAATCTCCCTTGTATCCAATAGCTATGATAAAGTCATATTCCTTAGGGAATTTTTCTATTATGTAAGATATGATAGCCCGATTGTTTACTGGCAGTAAAGTTTTATTTATGTTGTCTGTTAATTTTTTTAGACGGCTACCTAAGCCTGCACACAATATTAAAACCGCGGGAGTTTTATGCTCGCTTTCTATCTTTCCGTTGGGTCTATTTGTATCATCCTCCACTCGTATTACATCGTCAACCTCCGGGGTTGAAACCTCTTGCATTATCAGGTCGGTCAAAGCAATTACCCTGTGTTTTTTAGGAGGAATTACGTTATAGTATTGACCTGGGCCGTACACCTCCTTAACAATTTCACCTTGATCGTTCTCCAGCCAAATTTCTGCTTGACCCGATATGATGTAGTTAGTTTCTTTTTTAAAGTTGTGATACTGTAAAGATGTTTTATATCCCTCGTTTATATAGATTCTTTTATAACAATAAGAATCATTAAGTTCTATCCATTCTTCTTTACCCCACGGTTTATAAATTGTTTTCATGATATTGATCTTGATTATTTCCCCAATCCATCGTTTTTTGAAATATCGTATTTATAGATATCTCTTCTTTATTTAACTGCCTAGAGTTAGCCCTTACAGTAACGACAGAGGTTCTTGGAATTTTTTTAACTTTTAGCCCATTTAATAAAATATGCTTGGCTAAGTGATGATGTATCGATCCGTTATGTTCCACATTATTCAATCTCTGCGGTATATTCTCAATTAATTTTTTCATCAAATCAAATTTACCAAGGAAAAAGATGTCTTGTACAAATAATTCCTCCCCATTATTTCTTATCTCTTCTAGCCCATATATGGATTCTTCGGTTAAATCTCTTTCCGAATTGATATCTTCAGCGTAAAGATTAAAATCGAAATAATTATCTGGCCGGGTTAGCATAATATAATCATATTTTATACTTCTTTTTTTTATCATTTCAAGCCCAGACTTCCAATGAAATATCATTTTTTCCGGATTTGTTAATTCTGAAAAAATATCATCTGATATTAAAATGGTTGTCCCTTCTATATGACTCAATATTCTTTTTTCAGTAACATCTTCGTCAATCAAAATGCCTAGTCTTTTGTTTTTTTGTTTGGACCTGGACCATGTTGAAAAATAAACATCGCAATCGAATTTTTTTAAAAAACTCCACGAGGTAACAGCAATATCGAATTCCCTGTACATACCATAAACTAAAACTGCAATTTTCATATGATACTCGGATTGATTTTTATTTGATTCTCCAGATACGAGCAAAAATCCTTATGACCCTTAAAAGACCAGTGATGATCTACTATCTCCCCTGCTGTTGCGTTTACTATTAATTCAAATTTTTCCCAGAGACCTTCCACGTCCCAGATATAGCATATTTTTACCCCCCTATCTTTCACCAATCTTTCCTTTAAAAAATTTAGCCTAAAATCGTGCCTGATAGAATAAGCTCTTTGAGTTGCAAATTCAACAGAAAACATTTTTATAGTTTCTATCTGTTCATTTGTGAATAATCCGATCGTTGCATCATTAAACCACTTTTGCACATCTTTTTCTCCACCCCGGTAAACGATAGATTTAACTTCCCGTGAATTATTTTCCTTGGGAAAATCGAATCTATGTGACCATGTTTTACCTATTATTACGACATCACCCGCCGAGACGAATTCCCAATTTTTTATAATAGTGTCGATGATAGTATCGTTTGACACCCCCGGTAAACCTCTATTTTTTAAATCATAGTTTATTTTTCTCGATAATAAATGATTCCAAGATAGGTCGTCGCTTTTTAATTTATATTTCTGATTATATAAATCGTGCTCTAGAGTGCCGTCCCCATGGGTAAAAGAACATCCGAATGTCCAGAGATTATTCATACTATAATGTTTTTTTATCTATAACTCTCGCCTCTCCGCCTGGAAATACCCTAATATCTTCAAACAAAACCTCATTGTCTCCAAGATCCCCTAGTTTCAATTGCTTTTTAAGATTTATAAAATCTCTAAACTTACATATCTGAAAATTAAGAAGCGTAGTTTTATTTTCTATTCCTATCTCTTTTAAATAATGGTAAAAGACCAGTTCTGGTATTAGGTGATTCCTGCTTTCTTCAAAGGTTTTAATGTCTATGCTTGGTAAGTGTCTATAAAAATTGCAAATCTTATCGAAAGTTAGTGAATCCGAAAACCAAAATACATCACCAATTACAAAGTGTGGATAAACATCAATCTTGCGATTGTGTATAGAAAATATTGTATTTGGTTTAACTGTAGTTATCTCCTCTATCAAATCAAAAACTTGATCATATGGAATGTACTGATCGTACCGTAATCTAATGCAAACGTCATATTCGAAGTTGTTTTCTATCTCATATTGTCTTTTTAGTTCACATGATCGCATTACTGCGTAAAATTGGTTTGCACACCACGTAATGGGTGTACCACTATTTTCTGGGTATTTTTCCTTTGCGGTAAGTATAACGTCACGATTTACTTTTTGGTTTTTTTCAAATCCCTCTATCAAAAATTTCTTTGGGTTGTATATCCCAATTATTTCTTTTAATTTGTGTTCATCATAAGGAATTACTTTATTGTTAGCTGTTACATCAATTATAGGCCTAGATTCACTTTCAAAATCCCAAGCGTGGCAAAAAAAATCAACAACACTATTATTATCTTCCTCTATTTTATTTTTTAGTTTTAATATATTGTGGTAACATTTTTCATAGGTTCTGAATTGACCACTTAAACAAATCGCAATTTTCATACTTTTTAAGTTTTTTAGTACATTGGGAGCAAACCCTGTTTTTTTAAAGACTTCCTTTTTAAATTCTACCAGTAAATTGTAACCTATATGTTTTACGTCAGACAATCTTTTAAAGTCGTGATTATATAAGATTCTATTAATCTCAACACATTCTTGGAAATTATCTATCGGGTGATATCCCATAGAGAACTCTCTGAAAATTGTCCACTTATATTCCATTTCATTAAAAAACTCCTCGCATGATAGATTACTGTCCTTAAGATAGGCATCAAAAACCTCGTGATATCTTCCCTTATCATCACTTGTTGAAATAATATATTTATAAAATAGAGATGCTTTATCCATAACATCAGATTTAGACATGAAGATTACATCATGTAACATTCTATTCGCACGGTCTTCGAATTTTGTTATGGTGTCCACCAAGAAAACATTTTTTACGATTGATTCTATGTTTTGATCAATTATATTTTTTAACTTAATCCCCGGATCATATATACAATCCATCCTCATTTTAATTACTATGTCATACTTAAAGTTATTTTCTTCTTCATATTCTCTTTTTAACCTAATGCTTTCATACCAACTATACCACATCGGGGCACTCGAGATTTTCCTTTCCGCTGATCTGTTACAATAATCTTCATATATGTCAACCTTAGTTTTTTTAGGTTTGTATATGTTATTGATTTTTATATAGTCGTTCAACTCTACTTTTTTGATGTGTGTGTACTTCTGATCGTATCTTTCATCACCAAAAAGTCTTTTACTGTCATTCACATCCCAGGTGTGAATAAAATAATCCGCATCACATCCTTTAATAAAGTTAAGTATGTTTACAGAAGAATCTACTGCTCTCCTTATCTGTCCACTAAAACAAACCGCAATTTTCATATTCTGTTAAATAATCTTTAATGCTCAACTTTCTTATCGAATCCATCATCGTCAAAAAGTTAAACGATTTTTTTACTAATTCTGCATCTTTTTCATTTCTCATCTCATATAAAAACCTATCTCTATCACTGTCCATTAATTTGGAAATTTGCTCCTCCGCAAAATCCTTCAATGCTGGGTGCAGACATGAAACATGTAAATAATTAGGGCTATATACAAAATTATATTCAATCTGTTCATCAGAAAAAAATTCTTTAAAATCCCCAACGTTACAAATATTTAGAACACTAATTGTTTGCGTTATGGTGATCTGTAATTTTTCTTTTTTCAGTCTTAAAAAATTTTCATATACATTTTCCCATTTTGATGGATATCTTATGTAATTATTTCTATTACCGATGTCATCTATTGAAAGCTGTAGTTTTACCTCACGAAACTCTCTGAGTAATTCTAAAAACCTATTAGGTAAATTTGTACAGTTTATATTATATACCAGTCTTATATTTTTTGATTTTCCAAGGGAGATTAGTTTTTCCAGGAAGTAGAAATGTTCTTTTATTAGCGTGGGCTCTCCCCCGTTGACATAAATTTCCTCCAATTCACTAGAATGCTTTAATAATTCATCATACCATTCTTTATTTTTAAACCAGTCGCTTTTATAATCCTCATAGTTATAATGGTCATTGTTGAACGTATCGGGAAATCTTTTTACGTCCTCGATCCATTTGCTACTAGACATCGGATTACATGTTAAGCACTTAATGTTGCAGACGTTACCCAATCTTAGTTCAATAAATTTAAGCTGTATATTTGGGAGTTTTTCGCTTATACTTATTTTATTGAGATATTTAGCATTTTCTTCATTCCTTTTACTCTTGAATCCATTTTCTTCTATCCTGTAACAACCTATGCATTCGATAGGTTTTTCGTTATTCATCATCTTTCTTCTAATTTCTGTGAAAGAATCAGAATTCATGATGTCTTCTATGCTATCCTTACCTAAGGTTAATACCTTATTTTTATTTTTGGAGAAACAAACCCCGTTTTCAAAATTAGCAATGCAACAGGGTGACACCAGCCCGTTAGGATGAGTTGCTAAATGTGTAAACGGTAACGAACATATCGTTTTTAAATTTGTGTCCACCATTCTAATAATTTTTTGTTTTGTCCTAGAATATTCTCAAATGTTAATGTCCCATTTAAGCCGTCCTTTCTGAACTCTGCTATTCTTACCATGTTTTCTTTTCCTCTCTTTCTGCCCTCTTTATAATCTGGATACGATTCTTCGAAAGTTTTTTTGGTTTTTAAATCCTCTAAAGCCTCCACATAAATTTGGGTTTTAGATGTAACCCTTGGCTTAATGTAATCTAGGATATCATCTATAATTTCTTCGAGGATGGGCCTAGGTATTGACAGGGGAGACATAAGAACAGAGGAATCAAAAGAAAAAGTTGTTTTTATATAGGTTACTACATTTAATTCCACTGCATGATCGAATAATTCTTTTATAGACAGTAGGCCCGGAAGAGTTATTGTAAGATCAAAAACCATTCCATGATCGCCGTATAAATCGTTTAGAAAAAGACCTCCCTTAAAATTATCTAGCCACTTTTCCCACACTATTCCAGTTCTGATAAATTCAACAATTTTTCCAGTTCCATCTATACTTGCACACAGATTTACTCTTTTAAAATGAGGCAGAAAATCATACAGATTCATTCCTTTATATGATACCCTGCTTAAATTTGTGTTGTACCTTATTATGACATTTTTGGATTGATTATTATCAACCAAATACTTCATGATATCCCAATGAATGTCCCACATCAAGGGTTCACCCCCTACCCAATATATTTCTTCTATTCTATTCTCTTTCACTGCTTCCCAAAGTTCATTTTCGGTAACTTCTTTCTGGAATTTTTTAAATTTTTCTTGATTTTCTTTTTTATAAAATGGCTCGGCTTCTAAATTAATGTTCCCCATCATTTTTCTTTCCGCCTCCCACTGTGAACTTAATAGGTCTCCACACATTCGACATTTAAAATTACACAGGTTACTTATCCGATAGTCGTATGATATCGGTTTCATGTGTGTGTAACCATCATCTTCTGTTTTTTCAAATATCTCGTCTATTTTGTGTGGAAAAAGCGTATTGGTAAAATAACCTTTGTATGTGTAAAGATTGAGAATCTGATCGTTACAAACTTGACATTGGGGAATTGACTCTCCTGACATTATTCTTTTTCTAATGTCTTTCATATAATCACTGTTCCAATGATCCTCTAAGGAAATAGGTTTAAAGTGCGAGTCATTATCAGGATTTTCTGCATCTATGTATTGTTTGATATAATTTGCCTTTTCTCTGCTTGCACAACATAATCTTCTCTCTCCCTGTGGAGAAAGATATGTGTGGGTCCAGGGTGCGGTACAAAAAAATTCGTTTCCATCAGATGGCTTTCTCCTCATATTAATCTATTAGATTTTATTATGTTTCGAGTGTAGATGTCTCTTTTGTTTACTATCCATTCGTGTAGCAATTCTGCCCACAATTTATGGGATTTCGGTGTAGGGTGAATTCCGTTTAGTCTTTCTTCTAATGGCAGCTGTTTTATATAGTTTGAAAATGAATTCATAGGTTTGTCCTTCAATATAAAATTAGCTTCCGGTATATGGCTCCATTTCAATTTACTCATCTTATATAGATCCTCTCCCCAAGCACCTTCGACATACTTGAATGAATCTATCCACTTAGTAACATTTAAATCCACAAATTTTCTTTCCATATTATAGATGTGGTGTTCCTCGGGTAAAGCATTAAATAAATAGCATGGAATTCCGTACTTGTCACAGATTGTACGTAATTCAAAATTGTGACTTATGAAATCATATACCCCATCATAATCATTCTGAACCACAAGTAAATACCACTTAAAGAATTCTTGCATTTCATATTCTTCGCTATCGAAGTTGCCATTACTGTTTAGTGTTTTTCTGTATATTCTATTATCAGTGTTAAAAAAAAATTCTTTCCTGACTACCGTGGTCCATCCGATGATAATGATGATGTCATCTGGTGGTTTATTAGGAACGATATAATTTTCAAGCAACCAGTTTAGGACAGTTTCCAGAATCCATCTATTACCCACTGCAGGCTTAGCTAAATTAATGACTTCTTTCGCCCCCATTAATTGTTTCAGATAGGTTGGCCAAATTCTTTCAATCCTATATTGATCGTTTTTTGTGTCGGTATCTTCTTCTATTATCCCGTTAAATTTATTTATTTGGTAAGGCTTTGATGGGGTTTCCAAAAACTGTGGGTCCACAATTTCGCTGCCATATGTAAAGCTATCCCCACACACAACTAATTTCATTTCACTCATCTTTAATATATTTTAACATCTCGTCTTGGATGTCAGGCTCGATATAATCCTGCGATCCAGGATTGCTATTTTGCGGATCTAGAACCCATCCTTCTTTTTTTGCAGTTTCTATCACGTCATCAACATATTTATTAGATTTAGCATCGTCACCATCAACCATTCCTATTTCAAGGGGCTCTATTTTTGTTTCTGGTATCGAATCGAACCATTCTGATAACATCGGGAATGATTCTTTAAAATTCCTATTTCTTCTTATGTCATATTGAATATAAAAAGATTTAAAATCTCTTTCTCTAGATTCAATGGATGATGTAAATCTATGTCCAGTTTCAACTTCTCTTATGTAAGCAATCATTCTGATTATCCCATCTCTCTCAATATCTAGTAAATCAGAAATATTCTTACTTAGCCATTCCTCTATATGATTTGCTCGTTCAATTCTTATGTCTTGCGGTAGTGTAACTATAGACTGAAAGCTTGGAAACCTTAATATATTAAAAGAACAAATTGGGAAATGCTTGCCAAATTTTTTCTTCATTTTAATTACCTCATCCATAAATTCAGTAAGACTAAACAGACACAAAGAATTTATAGTCATCATTACGTTTAGAGATGCCAATCTACCTTCTTCACAAACCCTGTACATATTTTTAAGCCATTTTTCCCAGATTAATCCATATCTGATATACTCAGCTTGCTTCCCTGTTGCTTCGCATGATGTGTAGAGATGGAACGTTTTAAAGCTGTGTGTCGACTTAATAAGTTCTTCCAAAAGTTCGTCTTTCTGTCCTAGATTGGAGTTAACTGCAAATTCCACACTACAATCTTTATTGGTTTCCCACCATTTCATCAGTTTCCAGAAATCTTGAGACATTGTTGGTTCACCTCCTGTTACTCTCAATTCTCTTAAAGAATATTGAAGCTCTCCTTCCCACCATTTCCAAAATGCTTCGATGTATGGATTTCCGATATTTTTTTTGCCATATGGGAGGGAGTGCGATCCATCATGCTGGAAAGCGGCTGCACCGTCGCTCACTAAATTTTGATATGGCCCGAATTTCTTTATGTCATTTTGCCATGTAGTAGAAAAGGAAGAATTACAATACGAACAAGCGAAGTTGCAATTTGGATCGAATGCTATTTCTAAAGTTTTAAGATCCACATCTTCTTGCCATCCAAGTTTGTTTTTGGCATCTTTTAGTTCCTCGTCAGTATAAATAACTGACTTGTAAACACGATCAGAAACCTTATCACTTCCCATGTCCTCTATTTTCCAGCAATACTCGCATTCTTTAGGTCTTTCACCTTCTAGCATTTGTTTTCTGATTAATTTTTTATAGCTAGTATTGTGAATTGCTTTATAACTTTGCGCAACTTCAGCAAGAGGTATTTTGTGAGCTGGAGGATGGTGGCAACTGGCTGTAGTACCATTTCCCAACCAGATCGTTGCGTTATACCATTTAGCACCACAGAATGAGGGTGAAATAGAGTTTATTGCTCTATCCCTGTATTCTTGATAGCTTTCGTCTCCTTTTTTTGCAAATATTCCCATATTAAATTATTTTGGCTCCTGGCGCTATTTTATTAAATTCGTTTATTGAATAACTAGAATATTCTGGATCCTCAAATAGGATACCGTGATTTCCGTTACCGCTTTCGTCGAACGTTTTAAATTTTGAATTTTTTTCGAAATCAAGCAACGAATATAATTTTTCAGATTTCATTTCAGATGAATCTATAGCATCATCGAAGATTGCTATTTTATTAACGTCCCCGTTGAACCAGCATTCATAAGATCCACTGTATGGATTTATAGATCCAATAAAAATGTTTTTGTCAGAATAAGATTCAATCTGTCCCGTTTCTTTTTCACCTTTTAAAACACCATTAATGTATATTTTAACCAAATTCGAAACTGTTACAAGTACCTCCATTCGCTGGTGTATATCATCAACAGAAACCCAGATATCATTATATTGATATGGTTTAGTGTACCAAGAGAACTTAACCCCATTAGGTCTTTGTAAAAATATCCCCATATGATATCCAATTCTTCCTACAACTAAAGATTCATCCTCCACAAACTCAGAAAGCTGAAAATCTGCATAGAATGAAAAATTTTGGTTAAGGCTCTCAAAATTTTTTATGTTGGTGTTGTTTTTTGAATTGTTGGGTATGTAATATGCTTTCTTTTCGAATCTCATTAAATTATTTTTTTATAAAATTCCTCAAATTCTGGGAAAGTCTTCAAAAAATTAGTTCCCCTTCTTTTATCGTGGTTATCTACAAAAATTCGGAAATCCTTTCGATTTTGTAATAAAGACTCTTCAGGATCTTCAGTTATCATCCAATCATAAATTCTATTTAACTTATTAATTTCAATATCCGTATATCCAAATCCATCAAGACCAACCCTCATTTGCTCATAGAAGTCCATTAGCTGAGCTTGTTCTTTTACTAATCCGCACCATTCCTTGTCCAATATTTTCACAGTTTGATGTGGAGGCCATCGTAAATATGAAGAGTCTAACATGATAGAAGAGCCATAGTATCTGTGAGGATTGTGATATTCCTCTTTAAGCTTTATCACGTTTTCGATTAATTTTTTATAATTGGGAACGGACAGTGCATTATATGTGGACATTATTATCACAGTCAATGGTTCTATCTCTTTTAATAAAATATTGATTCTGTCCCACCATTGATTAAAAACCAATCCATGTCTAATGTATTCGGCTTGTTCTCCCCAAGTATCAGCACTAGTAAATAATATAATCTCATTTACTCTTCTCTCGTCTATCATTCTTTTTAATTTTTCTACCATCAAATTAAAAAGCTTCTCTGGTGCACCCAAATTGGTGTTCAGGGAGAAGTTTAAATTCCGGTTGGGATTTTTCTCCTCCAGAATGTAATCAAAAACCTTAAAGGTATCTTTGGATAGAAGTGGCTCACCACCCGTTATTCTAAACGTGTGAAGATCTCTATATAAATCTGGCCACCACTTCCAAAAAGCCTCAACGTACGGATTTTCTTCACTGTGTGGTCTAGGAATCATATTTAAATTCTTCAGATACTCTAGATTATTAAAATTAAAGCTGGTGGGGTATGGACCATACTGCTCTATTTCTTGTACCCACTGAGAAGAGAAAGAGGGTCCACAATATGAGCATTTAAAATTACAATGATTACTAAAAGCTACCTCAACGTACTTGGGATTGTAGTTTTCGTTCCATTTTAAATCTTTTATTTCGTTAAAATATGGAGCAGACCAGGGCTCGGATGATTTATAAATTCTGTCGGAAAATGCATTCGAAGTGTCTTCTATGTTCCAGCAATAATCGCATTCTTCTGGTCTTTTACCGTGGAGCATTTTTCTCCTCTGCTGTTTTTTGTATGCTGTGTTATGTAGAGCAGATGGGTTTTTTTCCAGTTCGGATAGGGGTATATGATGTGTACTGGGATGGTGGCACGAGTGTGTTTGTCCCATTTGTAAGTGCAGAGTTACTTGAGTCCATTTTGCTAAACAAAATCCACATCCAACATTGTTTAATTTATTTCTTGTTTTATCGAAAAGTTCGTTTAGCATTAGAGTAATCTTTTTTTAATTATAGGATTGGTGTTCTCCAAACAGATCAAATCGTTTGGTAGTTTTCTATGTTTTAAACCACTGGAAATCATTAATTCGTGCCTTTCTTTATGATTTGTCCAGTGATTTTCATTAAATAGTCTATCATAATCATTTACACTTGCTATAAATATTCTTGATTCGAAATCGCTGTTGTCTAAACTAAATCCTGGAAGATAATAAATATTAAAAAACGGAACGATGTAATCATAATTATTTCGAAGAATAGATTCAAAGCTGTTTTTTATGTTTATTACATCAAGTAATATTGACCCATTTTTGATGTAGAGTATTATATTCTTTTTGTTATTTTTTAACGTGTTTGAAATTATTTTCGCTTCAGAATTTTCTAAAGATGAATCCATAAAAACATATTGATACCCAAATTGATCGGTAACTATGGACTTTAGCGTTTCTTCGCGGTTTTTTTCTATGACGAAATATTTAAGATTTTTAAATTTATCTTTATAGAAGTTTAAAGTAGTTTCTAGAACTCCAGTGTAATTTTCCTCGGATCCGTCTACAAAGACAAAAACACAAACCTCTGTAGATATGCAGGGTATATCTTCGTATGACGGATAATGATTGTCTCTGAAGTTTATTAATTGCTTGTAAAGAAAATTAGATATTGTAGAGGGAAATTCACAATTTGACAGTGCAAGTCCAAAAACAGCTCCTTCTCCCCTTAGATCATCATCAGAAATTTTTGATGCTTTTTTTCTAAGCGAAACATAAAATTCATAGGTTTCGAATAATTTGTCTATTCTTTCATTATCGATCCCGTCGAAATTAAAATACATCAAATCCTCCCACGGAGTGACCGTATTTCTGAATTCAACATTATTTTTTACCAGCTCTTCTCTAAATTTTTCCAACGTTGGATTTGTGTCCAATAATGCTTTAAAGTTTATGCTTGTAAATCTATTATAGGAAAATCCAGGATTAAAATTGTTAGTAATAATATTGTTTATAAATTCTTCAGAATCTATTAATATAAGATCTGAGTCCATATAAAGTATTTTATTATAGCCTCTTTTTCTTATTTCATTAATGAATGTAAATTTGCTATGAAAATCAAATATTGTGGAAAAATCGTGCTTTATTGTTTCAATCCCTTTAACATCTTTAAATTCTGATACATTATCAGTGTAAACAAAAACTTTAAAGTGCTCATTATCCGTAAAATTTTTTACTAAAAATTTACAGCACCTATAATAATATTCAGTATTGGAAGCGATCGTTGCTATTGCTATTTTGTTTTCCATCATTTATGCTTTACAATTGATCAGAAGTGTATTATTAAATACCTCCTTAGTAGAAACTAGCTCATAGTTCATGCTATTAAAACCCTCGCTTTTATAATTTATAGTTTTTCTCTGCATCTCCGTTACGAATCTTTTTTCGTTTCTAGCCGTCGTTTCCCCCTTTGCCCATTTATTATTAACCAGGCCTTCGTCGATGTGGGGTAAACATTCGAAGGATCCCTCTCTTCTATACGGTATTGGCATGTCACTAACTTCTATGGAATCTTCAATGATTTCTATATTATAAGCCTTGGCTTTAATCCCGCTCATTACCTCTTCAATTTCTCCATTTTCTATTGAATCGAATTTAAAGTGAAGAACTGGTTTATGTTTTAGATCGTGGAATTTAGTAACGTCTTTGGGAATTTTTACTGCTTTGTCAAAGATCATCAATTCTGCAATTTCTCCTCGGAAAAACAAAGGGTTTTTTTCGTCTCCGTTGTATCCAACTATAGATTTTTCTCTGTCTTTATACTGAAATAGTCCGTTGCTTATTATCGTAGATTTATTCTCTTTGATTCCTTTTTCATTAGATTTTGCTAGTTCGTCATTCAGGAAAAAATTAAAACGACCGCTAGATGAATCATATGATGTTGTCACCCAAGACCAAACCCCATCATCTCTCTTAATCCAATTATAAATCTGAGCTGATGAAAAATCTGAAATCATACTGGTAACAGCTTTGGAGTTGTTAAAAGATATGCAATATGGGCTATATGATTGCTTTCTAAAAACAGGAAATTCTATGAATTTTTTATCTTCTGTTCCTATCAGCCAATCCTTGTATTTTTCGGGCTGTTGCTCTGCTTTAAATAAGGCACATATTGTATGATCAGAACCTAATATTTTGTTTATTGACTTTATCCAAGGAATTTCAACATAAGAATTATCCCCATTGAATCTTGAAAATTTCCTTTTTTTATATTTTTTATAAACCTTCTTTTCAACATATCCCTCAAAATAGCACCTATAAAAAAGATCGTCGTCCTCCATTCCCCAGTCCCAATAATCATTAGAATATCCATTAGTTTTTATAACTTGATCCTTAGTAAATAGAATTACCCCACCGAAGTATTGCTCATAATTAAGTTTAAAATCATACTTTGATAATTTTGTTGCTATATGGATCGGATATTTTTCTGGGTATGAATAATCGCAATCTTCCGAGAACGGAACCATATCAACATCGTGCCATGCAATGTAATCGCATCCATCATCGAAAGCAAATTTAGCTGCTATGTTTTTCATTAGACCCCTGTTGAACAACTTATCATCTACTTGGTGAGCTACATAAAATTTATGGTCTATTCCGCGTTTTTTTAGATATTCACCCAAATCCTGAGTTAATTTCTGTAAGTGTTCAAATCTATTTCTATATGGTATACAAATTCCCAGTTTATGACTCATATTCCTACGTTAATTTCTGTTATATTCCCTTCTCTTTTCCTACCATGCTCTGTGTATTTTAGGTCAGATAATCCGTCACCAAATAAAAGGTTACTGTTATTTCTCACCTCATTATAGAATCTTAACTGATTCCACCTGGTTGCTTTATCCTTCCATTTATTTTCAAAGAAACCATTTTGCTCATGCTTCATGGATCTAAAAATTGAATTTCTTCTTATTGGAAGATCTATTTTTTTAAACCAAGGCCCTTCCATATCAACAATTTCGCACTTGAAAATACTGGCATCGTTTCCATTTCCGGAAAGATCTATTAGCTTATAATTTTCTATGTGCTCTGCATCATAATGACAAATGATTGATTTGGATTTTTTATATTTTGAGAAATCGTTTGAAGCTGAGATTGATCTAATTTCATTCTCGCTTAAAACCCCATCCAATATGGATAGTGAATCTATGTACCCTTTAAAAAAATTAGGATCCCCATTTCTTTTTGGATTTCCTGCACCAATGAAAAGATATTTTTCGTCGGAATAATCTCTCAATTCACCTTCCCATTTGGTGCTTCCCATGTGCTCGCCGTCTTGATAGAAATTTATTTCTTTCCTAGATTGACTTAGAGTGATGCAAACGTTTGTTTGGTAATTGGTAGTTATTTCGGTATTTATGTATGATGCCTCGTCTTTAGAATTAAACGTAACAAAATTGTATCTTTTAAAAGAATTGTAAGATATTGCTGTATCATATCCCGGTATACTAAAAACCGTATAAACATCCAGCTCTTTTGTTGGATCGTATATTAGATCCTCAGGAAAAAAGGATGCAAATATGGTTAGATCCTTTTTTATATCCAGATTATTATTCATTCTTACAAAAGAATCTTGTCCATTGAACTTAAGAGACTTATGAAAGTTTTTGGATTTTTTAATATAGTGTGGCTCTGTTCCTATTTTTTTGTTTTGACATCTTAAAAAAAGATCATCATCCTCGAACCCCCAACCCCAATATTTATTAGAATATCCATTTATTCTTTTAAAGTCTTTGATTGGGAACATAGTTACTCCTCCGAAGTATTCATCAAAAGGTTTTGTTATTTCCCCAGTGTCTCCATCTTCTACCATAGTTGCAAGGTGAACAGGATGATCACAATATGAATAATCCACATCAACTGGTATCAAATCCACATCATGAAAAACAACATAATCACATCTCAAACCTCTTGCGCACTTAAATCCTATATTCAATAGCATACCTCTATTGAACTGTTTTCCGTCATCTTGATTTACAATGATTATCTCGTGTGGTATTTTTTTATAATCAAGATATTTTACCATCTCTTTGAGAAAAAAATAAAGATGCTCTCCCCTGTGACGAAAAGGAACTATGACTCCTAGTTTTTTATCCATCTATCGTGGGATCTTTAGGTTTTATTGACTTATGAAATTCAGTTAAATAGTACTGTATTCTGTTACTCCAATCGTCTTTATCTATGTCTTCTATCCAAGCTGAAATGTCATCAAGAGAATCCGAGATTCTTTCGAGCGCTTTTACTTTTCTAAGTTCCAGTTCTAAAAACTGATCTCCGTTTGATTTTTTATCTGCTGCCATATTAGATTGATATTATTTTTTTAATTAATGCGTTCCATTTTTCATAATCTTCAAAATAGACACATCCATATTCAAACATAAAATCAGAATTACTGAGGTCTATTCTAGATTTATTTCTCTTTATAGCATCATACATCACTTTATATTCGTCAGAATATGAGTAATCCTGATTAATATCTGCGACATTTTTTATCCTTTCTAAGCACGTGGAATCCCATTTGAAATGGTGAACCTGAACTGAATATTTTTCTATCGGTGCAATTAGTGGGTGGTTCCACCCCTGCCATCTCCAGGTAGTCTGTCCATTTATTTTTGCATAATGCTGTCCCGAGGTTATTTCTGTGCCACCTTTAACCAAACAAATTTTATTGGGACATGCGGCACTCATTGGGTATCTAAAAAATCCAGCTATAGGAAACTGGTCAAAGATTGGTACATCTTCAACTATCTCACAGAATTCACCATTGTTTCCTATTCTGTCTAGAAATCCTCCTCTAACTAATTCCCACCCCTGACTTTCACAATCATTGACCATGTAATTAGGTGACTCCGGATAAACGTGAAATTCGTCTATGTCCGCAATCATATACCAGTTGCTTCTTGATTTTTTTATTTGTTCATTATATAGATCAGTAACTCTGTTCCAATCAAAGATCCTATCATAAACAGTTTTAACTATTTTTACTTTCTCCTTACCACGGATGGCACTCCTTACCTCTCTCTTTAAATCTGGATGAATATCGGATTCATAGACCACAAAATTTATTTCATCAACCATGTTATAATAATGATTGATAAAGTGCGGGATTAGAGGAACCCCGTGACCTATTATGGATATTAATTTTATCAAATTTCTTTTCTTTTAAATAGGGTTATTCCCGAGGAAGAAGGTTTATCTTTTAGAGATCCATAATTAAATAGACTAAATTTTTCCCATTCGGGATCGGCAAAATCCTTTACAAATTGAGAGGGACCGGAGAAATCGTGGAAATCTTTTTTCTGATCTTCCGATACTATGAAGTTGGAAGAAAATTTAGGGTCTGTGTCGTGAATTGCTATAATACCTCGGTCATTTAAAATGTTTTTGTACAACTTAAAATCGGTGTCAACACCTTCGTATGAATGATCTCCGTCTATAAAAAGAAAGTCTATTTTAATATCTTGTAGAACAAAAAAATCATAATATGTTCTTTCCGAAGTTTCTTTAATGAATCTTGGATGGAATGTTTTTCTGTAAAAGCTTTCTTCATCACACATATTAGATTGCCCTCCTACGCCATTACATGGATCCACCACGTAAGTTGCTCCAATATCTCCCCAATTATAATCAGGATCTCCAGAGAATGTTCCTATTGAATGCAGATCTATTCGGGCTTGTGTTAGAATCCGGGGAATATATCCACCCCCACTTCCTATACAAACACAGTTTTTAAATCTGAAAAATTGCACTAGAGAATAGATCAGTAGACCGTCACCCATATCCAGATCGGTGGCTCCGTGTGAATACCTGAAGGGGACCGGATTGTCCAAATCATTGGTTATTCTTTCTTTTATGTAATCAGTATTCAGAATCATCCTTACATTTTACCTCATTTTCTGTGAAAATTTCACATAAAGATCGTCTATTAGAATGGAGGAATTACATTTTATTTAACCGGGGATTATTTTTACATTTACAGCATCATGGAAAAGAAGCAAAAAATATTGACTATAGGTGACATTCACGGGAGGGATTATTGGAAATTCATTACCCATGGGAGTAGTTACGAATTTGAGCAGTGGGTAACTATGGTGAATGCTGGGGCTAATCCCATGGACGATTTGTTTAAAGAGGATTATTCTTATTTTTCCGCGGACAAGATAGTTTTTGTTGGTGATTACGTTGACAGTTTCACGATTAGTAATGTTGAGATCAAGAAAAATCTTGAGGATATCATTTTCTTCAAAAAGATGCTACCAGATAAGGTAGTTCTTCTCTGGGGAAACCATGATGTTCAATATTTTATTCCCAATCAAATCTGTAGCGGATATAGGCCAGAGGCAAGATGGGATCTACAAATTCTTTTCGACCATAATAGAGATCTTTTTCAAATGGCGTATCAGGAGGGGGATTATCTCTGGACTCATGCAGGTTTATTAAAACCAGTATTAAGTGATATCCTAAAACACAACCCGGAATTAAAAAAATTGGGGAGTGAGGGAGCTATTTTAAACGAGGCGTTTAAGATGGAACTGCCCCAGATATTCCAGGTAGACGGGGCAAGTGGAGGTTGGAGTATGTACGGAGGACCACTTTGGGTAAGACCTAGACAACTCCAGGAGGAGGGAGTAGACTTACATCAAATAGTTGGTCACACTCCGGTTTCGGATTTAAAGAACCATAAAAACAAACGGGACTATAATATATGGCTCACAGATTATTTAGAATATAGCTTAGGTGAGGATCTTGATCCCTTTATTTTAGAAATATGATTGGTAAGAAAAAAATAGAAAAAATTAAAAAACACATCGAGGAGGTTAAAAATAGATCGGGAGAACCCCCGGTTCTTCCTGAATATGAAATCACTTTTGGCCTGACAGGAAAACAGTGGAAGAAATATCAAAAATGGCGCAAAGCAAAAACTAAAAAAGATGGAGAACTCTATGTTGGAGCGATAGGGGGTGCATACAGTTTTTGTTTTACCCCAACAGGAATTGGGGAAATGGTAACGGTAAGGGCTGCAGACGGGGAAGTTTTGGATCTCACAGACTATGATGCCTGGTAAATTATGAAAGTTATTTTTTTAGATATTGACGGGGTTTTAAACTCTCAAGATTGGTACATCCATAGAAGGGATAGTGTTGAGATGGATAGTATCGATGCTCAATATCCTTTTTATGAATTTGATCCTAGGGCAGTAGAAAGACTGAATAGAATTATTAAGGAGACAGAGGCTAAAATTGTAGTCAGCTCGAGTTGGAGATCCGGGGAAACTGTAGAATCTTTACAAAAACTATTGGGACTAGTTGGGATTAAGGGGGATGTTATTGGAATGACTCCTCATCTATGGTGTCAAAAACCCTACGAAGATATGGACGGATATAGAATTCCCAGAGGATGTGAAATTGATTGGTGGTTAGATAATCATGGGGATTTTCAAAGAATTAATTGGAGTCAGGACGAACAGTTAAAGTGTGAGAATAAGGCGATTGTTAAAAACTATATTATTCTGGATGACGATTCTGATATGCTATATGGTCAAAGAGAGCATTTCATTAGAACCTCAAACAATCACGGCTTAACCGATGAACTAGCAGATATAGCGATTTCAACATTAAACAAAGGATTAATCGATTTATATTATTAAAAACAGATATGAAAGTTATTTTTTTAGACCACGATGGAGTAATTTGTCTTTCCAATAATTGGGGAGGTAGAATGAAGAAGCAAAAGGAATATGGAAGAAAATTGAGTCAAAGAAACGACGAGCTTCCTTTACATGTTAGATTCGATGATTTTGACAAAAAAGCAATTGGGGTCTTAAATAGTATTTTAGACGAAACAGGTGCTGAAATAGTGGTAAGTTCCGATTGGAAAAGGTGGGCGACCACAGACGAGCTTGGAGAATATTATGAATCTCAAGGAATTTCCAAGAAGCCCATTGATTGTACACCATATTTCAAAGATCTGTTTAGGGATGGGAAGGTTCCTAAAATAGGAGAATTTCATTATCAAAGATTTCAGGATCTAGAACAAGAAAGACATTTTGAAATTCTAGATTGGTTAAAGAATCATCCAGAGGTAACTCATTGGGTTGCAATAGACGATTTAAATATGGGCATTGATATAACATATTCAAATGGGGAAGATGATGAAAGATATTGGGGTCTTACAAACTTTGTTTGGACACCACGAGAATCCGAGGGTATAAAACAATCCGGTATTAAAGAAAAGATTTTAAAATTTCTAAATAACTAAAAAATGGAATACGTAATTGCAATTGGAATAAGCTTTGGACTTGCTGCCATCATAGCATTTTTCTGGGTAAGAGGAATTGATAATATGCAAAAGAATTATCCTGACTACAAGGGTGAGGATTTTTTGAACTGGAATGAGGAAGATATCGATGATGAATTTAGTAGACAATCAAAACAAAATAATAAAAAATAAATCTATGAAAGAGATCTTTAAGAAAGCATTTAGTATCAAATCCCTTGAACCGTTTATTGTCGGGGTGGGTGTAATTCTATTATTGGAATTTGCAATTTTTCCCGCTCTCACGATAGCAAACACATTTTTGAATCTATTAGGAGGAGGGTTAGTCCTAGGTGTTGCTATATTTCTTTATCAATATGTTAAAAAGAAAATATTCGAAACACCGACGAAAGAACTTCCAGAGGGGGAAACCGAATTGGATTATGTAAATCCAGAAGAATTAAAACCAAAAAGAAAAAGAAATACTAAGCATTTTCCCGAAATAAAAAGCGAAGGACCTTTTATAAAAACAAGAAAAAAATAAAAAATATGGGATTCTATGAAGATGAACTCAAGAGAAGAGAGCAAAGAAGACTCGAAATTGAGGAAGAAGAAAAACAAAGAAAATTACAACAAAAAATAAAACTTAAAAAGATGATTAAAACAATCGGTATTGCAGTTGCAGGATTTTTTCTGCTAGTATTTTTATTCATGTCTTGCGAAAGAATCGATGCAGGACACGTTGGGGTAAAAGTTAATCTTTATGGCGACAATAAAGGAGTAGACGATGTAGTTGAAGTTACAGGAATGGTTTTCTATAATCCGTTAACCCACAACATCTACGAATTTCCAACTTATGTACAGCATAAAGAATATACAGGAGATAATTCTTTTATTGTTAACTCTAAAGATGGATCAGAATTTCATGTTAGTCCAATTATCAACTACTCTGTAAAGAGAGAAATGGTACCAAAGATTTTTTCCAAGTATCGAAGAGATTTAGGCAGTATAGAGGAAGGATTTTTAAAGACTGCAGTGTTTGATGCTTTCAGATTAGCTACAAACGTTTATACTGCTGATGAATTAATAGGAAATAGACAGAAATTTGAAATTGAGGTCAGAAGAATTCTCGAAGATCAATTAAACAGAGAGGGATTTTACATTCAACAGTTTACTTCTAATCTTGTTTATCCCGAGACATTTAAGAAAGCTATTGAGGCAAAGAATAATGCAGTTCAATCGGCTTTAATGGCAGAAAACAAGGTTAAACAAGCAGAGGCAGAAGCTAAGATTAAAGTAGCGACTGCTGACGGTAACGCTCAGGCTATGCTAACTTCAGCTAAAGCTGAGGCTGAAGCTAACAGACTTAAACAACAAACTATTACTCCGATGCTATTGCAGTTGGAGTGGATCAATAAGTGGGACGGAAAGCTACCAGTATATGGACAAGCTCCTATGCTTTATAAACCAGTAAACTAAAAAATAAAAATGAGTATCGCTTTAACTTATGATGACATTCAATTGGTTCCTGCTTACTCCGAGATTGCTTCTAGGAACCTAATCAATCTTAGAACTTTGGTCACACGAAGATACGGATTGATTAGACCTCTAGTAGCATCTCCAATGGACACTGTGTGTGAACTTGATATGGCTTACAGAATATTTCTGTTTGGTGGTGTTGGATGTATTCATCGTTTTATGCCAATTGAAAACCAGTCGAGAATGGTTGAGATGTTAAGGTATAAGATATATGGAGATGGATTTGGTGGCCCATTCGAAGAATGGGGTATTATGTATGATGATTGGCATTCCGAAATCAAGCAAATACCTATTATGGCTTCTGTTGGTGCAAATGGAGATTATCTTGAGAGAGCAAAAAGTCTAGTGAAATGTGGAGCAAATATTATTCTAATAGATGTTGCACACGGACACCACAAGAATGTGAAAGATGCGATCGAAGCCATCAAGTCAATCAATCCCGAGATAGATGTAATAGCAGGAAACATCGCTACCGCTGAAGCTGCACGGGACTTAGAATCTTGGGGAGCTGATGGATTGAGAGTGGGAATCGGAGGAGGATCTCTTTGCACAACTAGGGTTAAAACCGGATTTGGAATCCCGAATGTGACTTGCATAGAAGAGATTGCAAAAATATCTACAGTTCCTGTTATGGCAGACGGAGGAATCAGAACTAGCGGGGATATTGCTAAGGCTTTAGCTCTTGGAGCAAGTAGTGTTATGCTTGGATCATTACTTGCAGGGACCGAAGAATCTCCGGGACAAATAGTTGAAAAGTCAACAGGATTATACAAAAGATATAGGGGAGCAGCTTCTTTAGAAACTAAAACAGTTCACGGACAAGCCCAAAGAAACGTAGAAGGTGAATCCACTATTATTCCATATAAAGGAGGAGCTAAATTTGTTTTGGAAGGATTGTTAGACGGAATTAAATCTGCTCTTTCTTATGCGGGAGCAGACTCTTTGGAGACATACCATCCTAAATACGTTCAGATTACTAATGCTGGTATGAACGAAGCCAAGCCCCACTTGATAAATTAATCCGTGTTCGCACGAAACAAAGCCCATAAAAGATATATAAATTTCATTACTGGGGGTGTTATTGGCACTTGACAGACATTGGTAGTTCTTTGAGATGATGCAGGCCGAGTTAGTATTGGAAACTCGTTAATCACCTATACAAACGATAAATGACGTAGAATTATCTACAATGACCTTCGAAGACGCTATGGCTTTCGTTGGTGCTGATTACGCAGTAGCTGCCTAATCGCTGAGGTGGTCACAACCTCACTTTAAGCAAAGTGACAACTTGCGGGAAAAAGGGTTAACAGTACCGCTCTCGAAACCACGAGTAACCCTGAGATAACATCAATACCCTTAAGATCGCTCTAGTGGTAGGTTCGCTGACTGAGTCTAATGTCAGTTCAAAAAAGATAGACAAAAAGTTTGCTGATGTCAAACAATCAGCTAAGCCTGTGAATGAGTTTCTTATAACAGATGGACTGGACCGGGGTTCGACTCCCCGCACCTCCACCAAACGTTTTTAACATGCAAGATAGAAAAGAATTCCCGTCGTTATTAAAATCGATGGGACTGATCAGCAAAGGAGTTGAAGTTGGATCTTTCAAAGGTGAGTTTGCTAAACAAATCTTAGAAGAGTGGCCAGGAACATTGTATTTAATTGATCCTTGGAGAGAAATGAAAGAAGAGGATTATGATGATATTGCAAACATGAAGCATCAGGGGAAAGTTTATGAAAAAACTTTCGAAAACTTAGCGGGATTTGAGGAGAGAGCATTGATGATGAGAATGACATCAGAACAAGGTGCTGAACTATTTCCCGACAGATCCCTGGATTTCGTTTATATAGACGCAAATCATACCTATGAGCACGTTAAAAATGATATTATGCTTTGGTATCCTAAGGTTAAAGTCGGCGGAATTCTTGCTGGTCATGATTTTTTAAAATTAGAATGCTATAACAAAGAATCTTACGCTAATGGACAGAAGAATCATCCTATCTGGATGTGGCTAGACGGGGATTATAATAATAGATTTTATGCTGGAATGTTTGGGGTGAATCCAGCTGTAGAAGAATTTTTAGAATATAATGGTTATGATCTACAAGTCACTGATGAATTTACCGGGACTTGGTGGATAGTTAAGAAAAAGAGCAATTTATGAAAACTGCTTTTTTAAAGCTAAGGAACCATAGAAAGGCTTATCTTATTTGTTCAGTCGGTCAGAAGTATATTGACATGGTTGAAGAATTGGTAAGACAGCTAGACAAATATTCAGCATTTCCGGTTTTTCTTTACTATTCTGACGGTAACGTTAATTTTGATTTTCCGAGCTTAATAAAACAAAAATTCGAGTTGGATTCTTCTATTAGTTATGAGATAGAGGGAATAAATTCAGAAAATGTTAAAGCATTAATGCTTACCACTGTTAAACCTAAAGCTTGTAAACTTTTATTAGAAAACTATGAAGTAGATGAATTTGTCTTTTTAGATTCTGATGTCTTAATTACGCCTGCTATAGATTCTGTTTTTCTAAATTACGGCAATTCCATTTCAAACTTTCCTATTTTTCTAAGATATTCGTGGGACTGGGTAACTACGAATGGGAAGCAACATGTTGCAGACATTATACTCCAGAGAATGGGAATTCATAGGTCTCCGACAATAACGTCGCTCTGCACTTGTCTTTTTATTGCAAATAGAAATTGTAAATCTTTTTTATTAGACTGGGAGAGATATTGTTTGGATCCTGAAATAATCAAGTTTGCTTTAAGCCCCGAAGGATATGGGGGATTTACTGATGAATCTGTTGCTAATGCAGTTGCTTGGTTATACAAATGTGATTTATGCATTCCCACAAATCTCTGCTGGGCTTGGAAATATGAACCAGTAAAATACGTTTTCGATTTTTATGATGGAATGATTTCGGATCTAGAAAAACATACCTCACAGCCAAGTCACTACAAATTAAGCGGCGAGAATGAAGTACCATTCGGTCTTTCTGTTATTCCCGAAAATAAAAGAAATTTTTTGGGGTTTCATTTTATTAAAGATCCTGAGGTGATAAAAAAAGCTGCAGTAGAGATCGAAAAAAGATTCTAATTTCTGAATATTTTTTAGTTTTTTGTCTATAATAAAGACAAAGAAGGAATATATAAAAATTCTTAGTTCTTTAAACATTGCGGGGTAGAGCAGTGGTAGCTCGCTGGGCTCATAACCCAGAGGTCGTGGGTTCGAATCCCACCCCCGCTACACTCAAAATGTTGGTAGCAAACTTGCGTATGACACGTTCCGGCTTCGATGTTCAATCGAAGGTGTCAAAAAGGAAGACGTCTCCGAGGTCTAATTCCCGCAAGTCCCTGCTACCTTTTTTTATTTCCGAGTAACATTTTTTATTTTTCTGGTATAATATGCATGAGCAAGAATATTATAGTTGTCCAGAACGTATTTGACAACCCAGATCTTACTATTCACAGCATTGAGTCAATTAGAAATGCTGCCAAAAGATGGGGAGCAGATTTTTACGAATTAAATACTATCCAGTCACCAGATTCACCAAATCCTTTTTTCTGGGATAGAATGTGGGAATACACAGAATTTTCTAAATATGAAAAGGTTTTAATATTAGATCCTGACGTAGTTATTAACATTAAAGCACCAAATATTTTTGATCAATTGACAACTGAATTTGATTTTTGTGTGGTTAAAGACGGGAACCCAGGAGAAAGATTTGAAAATCCTGTTTATCTTAGAGACTCCATAGTTAAGCATAATGCAATGGCAGGAAATACAATAGAGATTTTTCAAAAAAATATCATAGGATTTTCCGAAGAAGAATATTGGGACAATTATTTTAATGTCGGGGTAAATCTTTTTTATCCAGAAAGAATTAAATCCGCAATTGAGAAAATGAGAAACCTAGTTTTCAATAACATGGAAATTTACAAATATGTAAATTTCAGAAACGGTGGTGTCTGGTTTTCTCCACAGAATCTTATAAATGCTGTTTTTATAACAGAAGGTGTAAAGATAAAATTTCTAGAAAATGAATGGAATTGGGTTCTTCCTGATATAGCGGAGGAATATAATGAAGAGTTTTTCTTGGGACCCATGAAACCGTGGATTTATCATTTTACCGGAACAAACGGATCTAAGGAAAGTTTAGCACAATATAATAGATGGAAATAAATGGCAAACGGAGTTCATAAGATAACGGAAGATTTTGAGAAAGCATTAAGCGAATATACAGGTTCACCGTATGCAATCGCTTTAGATAATATGAGTAATGCTCTTTTTCTAGCCCTTTATTATGAAAAAAATATAAAAGGTAATTTAAAAGATGGTGAGATAATAAATATCCCAGCAAGAACATATCCATCAGTTCCGTGTGAAATTATTCATGCTGGACTAAGAGTTAATTTTAAACCAGTGAAAGGAAAGACAATCAAAGGACCATACAGACTCGATCCAAGTAATGTCATAGATTCCGCTTTAAGATTTACTGCAGACATGTATGAAAGGGGAACTCATATGTGTCTTTCTTTTACTGGACCATACAAAACACTTAAGCTTAGTAAGGGAGGAGCAATTTTAACTGATGATTATGATGCGATGCTTTGGTTTAAGAGAGCAAGATTTAGCGGCAGAAGGGAATGCTCATACCACGACGATCATTTTGATATGATAGGATGGAATTTTTATATGATGCCAGAATTAGCTGCAAGGGGATTGCTTTTAATGTCACAGTTTTATAATTTAGACAGTACAAAAAAGAAAAATGAGGATCTGGAATTATCTTACCCGGACCTATCAAAATACGAAATCTACAAAAAATGAACGAAAGAAAATTTGCTCTAATAGGAGCAGGAGGATTTGCTAACGAGGTTAGAGCACATATGAAAGATTTTGATATGCCTTGTTTTGTTGACGAGGAATATTATAGTCCAAATAATCAAAACATTTTTTCTATAAAGAGTTTTGATCCCTCTATATACTTAGTATTAGTTGCAGTTGGAGATAGTTCGGCTAGAAAAAAAATCGTAGAAAGACTCCCGTCAGAAACCAGATATTTTACCTACATACATCCCTCCGCTCAGATAATTGGAAATGATGTTGAAATAGGTGAGGGAAGTATTGTTTGTGCTGGTGCTATCATAACAACAAATTGTGTTTTGGGAAAGCATACACATATAAATCTTATGACAACAGTTGGCCACGATTGTAGAATTGGTGATTTTTTTACAACGGCACCGGGTGCTAAAATATCAGGAAATTGCATGATAGGAAATTCAGTTTATGTCGGGACTAATGCTTCAATAAGACAGAAAATTAAAATCTGTGATGATGTAACAATAGGATTGAATTCAGGGGTTGTTAAGAACATAGAAAAACCTGGTATATACATAGGATCGCCAGCAAGAATTTTAGAAAAATGATTACAGTAACCGAAAAAGCAGCTCAAAGAATTAAATCTCTAATAGAAGAAGCAGGAAATTCTAAGTTTTATCTAAGAGTATCTGTTAAAGGGGGAGGATGTAGCGGACTTTCATATGATTTATCATTCGATGACAAGGTGAACGAAAAAGACACTCTTTATGAAGATAAAGCAGTTAAAATATTAGTGGATAATAAATCCATGCTTTATCTGTTTGGAACTGAACTAGACTTCTCTGACGGACTTAACGGTAAGGGATTTCAGTTCATAAATCCTAATGCTTCTCGCACATGCGGATGCGGAGAAAGCTTTGCTGTGTAGCTTGATATATAGCTACATGATAAAAGGATTTTCACAATACGTTAATGAGGCTTATAGCAATCCTAAAAATTATACAGATTTAAAATACGGAAATCCACAAAAGTGGCAAAAAGAAGCCATGGATAGGGGATCTGATCTTTTAAAATCTGTGAAAGAATCGGATCTTTGGGAAAAATGGACTTCCAATTTACCGCCCAATCAGGATTCTGATGAAGTAAAATCTGATTTACAAAATTTAATCCTTATGGGAAATTCTTTAACCGAAGAGGAGAAAGAGTTTGTAAAAGATTCAGAAAATGATATGCTAGGAATCTTTGAAAAATTTTTAAAGTTAAATGGGGTTGATTCTATTAAGAAGGAGGATCTAGAATTAATAACAGATGAGTTGGATCCAGTCACTTTTATTTTGAAATATCAGTTTAACTATCCTAGACCCCTTCAGCTGGCTCTTGTCCACGACATACCTCTTTATCCAGAACAGCCAACTAATGCATGCAGTCCTTCATATCCTTCCGGTCATTCTATAGATGCTTTTGTCATTGGAGGATTGATTGCTAAGAAATATCCACAGCTTGCTGAAGATGTTTACGAACTTACCGAAAGGATCTCCATGACCAGAAACCAGGGTGGAATACACTTTACTTTTGATTCACAATTCGGAAAAGAGATAGCAGAGGATATCCTTTCTCTAGATCTTCTTTCTCTTTAAAATCCCGCTAAACTTTCCTATATGTTTTCTTGAATATATAAATCAGGTCTTGGCGGAGATATATTCTTCCCGCGATTGAATTGTATAAACTATTATGGCAAATTATAAAATTTTAGGGCAAGAATCTGTTAATAATTCGGCAAGTCCTGGGCCTACTCTTGTAACACTTTATACAGTTCCTGAAAATACGTCCGCTATAATTAATGCAATAACAGGATATAACGAGGGATTTAGTAGCGGGTATTTTACTGTTGCAGTAAGGAGAAACGGAGAAGCATATTCTCCCGACCAAATTGTTATAAATACCCCCTTAGCACCAGGTGCTTCCATACAAATTTCCCCACAGTTTTCCCCTGTTGGATTAACTTCTGGCGACGTAGTAACACTAGTTGGTAATTATTCTCCGTCTCCAACAACAATAGCAGTAACTTTATTCGGCGAAGATGGAGTTTCTAGCGGTGGAGGTGGAGGAGGTACATCGGGTAATAATGGTACATCAGGTACATCCGGAAACACAGGAACCTCTGGAAGTAACGGTACATCAGGAAGCGATGGTACATCAGGTACTTCAGGATCGGGCTCTCCTGGTACATCAGGCACCTCTGGGAATAGTAGTTTAATCAGTGTTACTGACGGATCTACGACAGTAACAAACCCTTCACAAATATCATTTACTGGGGCTTCAGTTACTAATTCTGGAGGAGGTGTTGCTACTGTTGCTATAACAGGGGGAGGTGGATCTAACGGTTCATCAGGTTCATCTGGTTCTTCAGGTCAGTCTGGTTCATCTGGTTCTTCAGGTCAGTCTGGTATCTCTGGTTCATCTGGTTCTTCAGGTCAGTCTGGTTCATCTGGTTCTTC